>ERZ1034486.107-NODE-107-length-24827-cov-4.672412_pt1 | contig 24827 bp, 18 predicted proteins | sample MGYA00520683_ERZ1034486 | MGnify/ENA primary metagenome ERZ1034486 (study PRJEB33760, sample SAMEA4777685) | hypersaline lake metagenome | biome: hypersaline environment; feature: brines | place: Spain | collected 2012-08 | depth 0 m ...
ACGGCCCCGTCGTTTCCCCTGCGCGATGTGCGCCGGGTGCGGCGCCTGGAGCGGGACTGGTTCCGCACGCGCTTCGCGGACACGCACTGGTCGTTCCTCGGCGAAACGGGAGGCTACACCTTCCTCGACACCACGCGCACCCCCGCCCTGCGGGCCCGCCTGCAGGCCACCTTCGGCGCCCCCACCCAGACGATCGCCGACCGCCCCCTCAAGAAGCCGCCGCGCCGCACCGCCCAGTTCGAATACTGGTTCGTCGTCAACGACTCCATTCCCGTCCAGGTGACCGATCCCCTCGGGCCCAAGGGCCGCGGGCTCATCGTGGCGGCCGCCCGGCCGTACCGCGACCGGCTCCGCGCCCTCCGCGACACCCTGCTGGCCCCGCTCCGAGACGCCCGCCGCGCCCCGTACGCGGACTACTACTACGACGAGCAGCGCGAGCGCTGGTACCGCACCGGGTTTGACGGGCAGGTCCTCTTTCTTGAACAGATTCCCGGCCCCCGCGTTGTGCCGGGACAGCGGGCGTACCTCGACCCCGACCGCCCCTCCCGGTCCTCCACGTCCGGCGCCGATACCCCGTAGGCACGCCGTGAGAGGGCCCCGTCGCTTGATCACCCCATCGCTTGATCACGCCTCATCACACTCCCTCAGCATGCCGACCCCCGATTCGAGCTCGGAAACCGATCCGCCCAAAAGTGAGCTTCGCCAGTGGGGCGAGTCGCTTGTCGTGGCGGTCATCATCGTGCTCATCGTGCGGACGCTGCTGTTCGACCTCTTCCGCATTCCCACGCCCTCCATGGAGGAGAACCTGCTGGTGGGGGACTACCTCGTGGTCTCGAAGCTGCACTACGGGCCCCGCATGCCCATGTCGCTGGGCATCCCGCTCACGTCCATTCACCTGCCCGGCGTCTCGTTCCCCTACACGCGTCTGCCGGGCTTTTCGGAGGTGAAGCGCGGGGACCCCATCGTGTTCAACTACCCGCCCGATGCGGACCCGGTGGACCGGAAGGTGCACTACGTAAAGCGCGTCATCGGCATGCCGGGCGAAACCCTCTCGGTCCGGGACAAGCTCGTGCACGTGAACGACGACCCGCTGCCGCTGGGGGCGGGCATGCAGCAGTACTGGACGGTGAGGAAGACGGATGCCCGCTACCAAATCCCGCGCACCCGAATGGAGGCCATGGGCATCAGCGAGGTGCGGCGCACCCGACAAGCCGAAACCGTGCGCATTCTCGCGACGCCGACCGGGGCGCAGCGCGTGAGCCAGCGGTCCTGGGTGCAATCCATCGAGCCTTATGTAACGCAGAACGACGAGTACAGTGACCTCATGTACCCGTCGGGGCGGGGCTACTCGCCGGACAACTACGGCCCGATCCACATTCCTGAGAAGGGAAAGACCGTCGCCCTGACCGCAGAGAACTGGGACGCCTACAAGCCGGCCATCGTGCAGTACGAGGGCCACGCCGCCCGGCAGATGACCGATTCCACCTTCGCCATCGACGGGGAGCGTACGACCACCTACACGTTCGAGCAGGACTACTTCTTCGTGATGGGCGACAACCGAGACAACTCGCAGGACAGTCGCTTCTGGGGGTTCGTTCCCATGACGCACGTGGTGGGCAAGGCCGTGCTCACATATTTCTCGTGGGATCACGAGTCGTGGCTGCCCCGCTTCGGGCGGATCATGCGGCCCATTGCGGACGCGGGCCTCTTTCGTGACCAGACGGTAATGGAGCAACTCTCAGGGGAGCGGACGGCCGGGGAGCATCGTCCCAGTGGGGCCGCGGACGAGGCCGCAGGGCGTACAGAAGAGAACCGCCCTGAAGCGTCTGCGGCACGCGAGGCGCCGCCGAGCCCCCAGCCTGCGGTCGTCTCTTCCACCGCCGGGGCCGCGCAGGCAAAGTAAGGCGTGTGGAGCGGCAACGCCGGGGGGCGTTCGCAGGGGGCCGGCCCGGCCACCGCGCTACCGGGACGGACGCTGCTGGCGGAGCCGGTCCCACATTTCCTGCTGGTTGGTGCCCGGTGGCACGTCGTACGGATTTCTGGGCAGTTCCACGCGTTTGAGAACTGGGTATCGGGCCTTGTACTCGAATGGCTGAGGCGTGCCGGCAGGGTCGTCCCCAACCACCAGCACCATGGTGCCTGGGTCTTTCAACGTGCCACGTCCCGAGGCAGGCCCAATGCGCCCCTGAGTCGTGGACCAGGCCTCCGCCCAGTCGTAGATCCACTTGGCGTCGGCGTCCACGAGGCGCACGCAGCCGTGACTGGTGGGGCCGCCGGTGGGCATCGAGTACTGGTGCACGTGGATGCCGCGGGCCGCGTGGAAGTTAAACACCCAGCGCATCGTCCAGTCCTCGCCGGGCGGGCTCATCGTAGAGACGCGCTTTTTCTCCTTCCAATTGAAGTTGAATCGGCCCGTGGGGGTGGCCGTGGAGTCGGGGTTGCCCGTGTTGACAATGCCCCAGCGTGCCAGCCTGCCGTACTCGTAGGCGGCAAAGGCCTGGATCCGCTTGTGGATTACGAACAGCTTCTTGAAGCTGTGGGCACCGGGGTAGTAGCGAGGAAACGGAGAGTAGGCTCGAAAATCGAGCCCGTAGCGCGTGGGCACCACCAGCGTGTCGCCGAGCGGTGTGTTCTCGATGGTCTGCCGGTTGAGCAATTCGACGAGCTGGGCGCGCTCGCGTCCCTTCTCGGAACGCCCATCGCCGATGCGGGCGTAGAACCGATTCCGCGCAATGACGCTGTTGCCGCTGGGGTCGTCGAGAACGGCGTATTCGTAATATACCTCCGGCAGGCTGTCGAGGTTGTCCACCCGCCGCGAGAGAATGTCCTCGATCGCGTACTGGTCGAAGTAGCCCTGCCCCGCGGCCGGAACGGCCCCTGTGGCCAAGAGCAGCAGGCCAAGGCCCGCGAATAGGGCGGTTGAGCGCATGCGCATAGGAAAAAACGGCTGTTGGAGAACGCATCGTGTCTACCACCGGGGCCGTCGTCCGTTTCCGGGAGCGCCGGGCGGCCCAAGCACGAGAAGGCAGAAGGGGCTAGGCTACGGGGTGCACACCCTCGCACGAAGGGCGTCGATGACGTCTGTCTCCCCCATCACAATGAGAATGTCCCCGGCGTCGATCCGTTCGGCGGGAGATGGGTTGAACGTCATGGTGCCAGTTTCGGCGTCGATGATGCCGATGACGATGGCCTCAAACTGCTGGCGAAAGTTGCTCTCGGCCAGGGTTTGGCCGGCGAGGGGGGCGCGCTCGTGCACCTGCACCTCGTCAATCTGGCGGCTGAGCGCGTTGGTGTGGAGAACATGCTCCAGAAACTCATCGGTATGCGGGCGGAGCACGACCTGTGCCATGCGGTCGGCCCCCACCTCGGCCGGCGCGATCACCTTGTCGGCGCCGGCATTGAGCAGCTTGCTGCGGTTGTCGTGGTCCACCGTGCGGGCTAGAATGAAGAGGTCCGGGTTCATTTCGCGGGCCGTTAGGGCCACAAAAACGTTGCTGCTGTCTTGGGGAAGCGTCAGGATCAGCCCGCGGGCGCGGTCGATGCCGGCCGTGCGCAGAACGTCCTCCTCCTCGGCGTCGCCGGCCATGTACAGGTAGCCGGTCTCGTGGAGGTCGGCAATCACGTCCTCATCGATGTCGATGACGACCACCTTTTTGCCCTCCCGGTGCAGGTCTTCGGCGAGGCGCTGGCCCACGCGGCCGTGGCCGCAGACAATGTAGTGATCGGACAGGTCGCGGATGCGCTTCATCATACGGCGCTCGTGGAGGCGTTCGCTGGCAAAGAAGAGCTGGGCGGAGCGGACGGCGACGAAGCTGAGCAGCCCAATGCCGGTTACTCCGAGGCCGAGCGTAAAGAAGCGCCCGGCCGCCGACAGGGTGTGCACCTCCTGAAACCCAATCGTCGACAGCGTAATGAACGTCATGTAGATGCCGTCGGCCACGGTCCAGTTTTCGAGCAGGACGTAGCCAGCCGTTCCGATGGCAAACAGCACCAGAAGAGACAGGCCCGCAAGAAGAATCTCGCGACGGGATGGATCCATCCGGGCGAGCCATCGGATGAAGGCCTCCCAGGGGGTCGTGGCCATTGCGGGGCGGTGTGCAAAGCAGACAGAAGGGCCCGTGATGGCAGAGGCGCCGGGCTGCGTTAGGCATTCTGGGTGCGGCCGAGCAGCCGGGCGTGCCACGACGTACGGGCCGGACGTTCGAACTGCCCGGTGCGAAGGGCGCCCAAGGTGGTGAGGCTTGGGTCAAACACTGAGGTGTCGGGGGAAATGGTTCCGTTCGCTGCCTTCTGTTGGAAGGTGCGGCGGGAGGCAGCCGCCACGGCCCCGTCGGGAGCGCGGTAGAGCACGTGCAGGGCCGGCACCCACCCGAGCCCGAGGGCAGAGGCCACGTCGTCGACCGCGTGGGTGAGGTCGTCGATGCCGCAGCCGGAAATGTCGCCGGCCCCTGTGGACACGGCGGCGACAACGAGAAACCGATCGTGCAACACCGTCGCGGCGCCCTCGACGGCCTGCTGGTGTGAGGTCCAGCGGTCCATGAACGCCGACAGGCGATCGAGCAGGGCGGTCTGTGTGGCGTCGGACAGAGGCGCGTCGGCCGCGTGAATCCAGAGCCGGGCGTCGTCGGGAAGGGCGGAGAAGGCGGACAGGTCGGCCATGCGCGGCAATCTAGCTGTGTGGTGCGGAGAGGATAGAGCCTACAGCTCCTTGTAAGCCGCGCCCGGAAATTTGTTTGTCGCCTCCGAGACGAGACGCGAACGAACGTCCGGTCGTGGAAGGAACGACGCTTCGGGGCTCTGCGTCCCATCCGTGTGAAGAAAAAACGAACGAAATGCGCGCCGGCCCTAGGGGCGCCCGCACCATGTCCGTTGGAGGGCCTCCTCCCGTTCTCCCGTTCCGTCGACACCGCCGCCCATGTCTCGTTACCGCGCCCTCGTTGACTGGATCGATGAGCACCGGATCGTGGGGCTCGACCTGGTCCGTATCTACCTCGGCCTTGGCCTCTTCGTACGGGGCGTTCTGTTCGCGTACGAGGGCCGAGGGGTGGGCGTCTTGGTGGACCTGTCTGAATTTTCGCTTGCCTCGGCCGCGCTGGCTCATTACGTCACGTTCGCGCACCTCATCGGCGGCCTTATGCTGGCGGCGGGCTTGCTCACCCGCGTCGCCGCGCTCGTACAGGTGCCCATCCTCATGGGGGCGGTGTTCCTGGTGCATCTGGACCAGGGGCTGCTCACCGCCGACCAGTCGCTTGAGTTCTCGGCCCTCGTGCTGGTCCTGCTGCTGGTGGTGGTCGTGTTCGGGCCCGGCGAATGGGCGGCCGACCGGTACGTGTACGAACGAGAACCGGAGCGGCAAGACGAGGAGCCGGATCTGTGGTGGCGCGACGACGAGTTTGAGTCGGAGGCGGAGCCGGCGGGGAACGGCGGGGTGGCCGTGGCGACGGCCTCGGCGACAAGCCTGACGGAGGCCCTCGCGGAGCGCGTGGACGGCGCCTCCTGCGCCTGCGGGTACGACTTGGCGCATCCGCGGGTGACGGTGGAGCCGCAGTACGGGTGGAGCGCGGGCTTCTTCTTCATGCTGGGCGTCTCGGCCCCCGTAAAAGAAGTCGTTTTCTACTGCGAGGAGTGCGGCACGGTGATGAAGCGGACGCAGGATCCCGATGTGCTTCGGCGGTACCGCTGGCACGCCTCGTGACGGGAGCAGGCGGGCACATGCCAGAACGGGGGGTTCGTATCGTCTGGCAGATCGACGGCAGCGACGCGAACGGCCAGCACAACCGCATTGAGGCGTTTCTTGTCCGGGAGCCGCTGGATCAGTCGTCCGCCGTCTCCCTGCGCTCGTAGGTGACGAACCGAAAGCCGTCCCGCTCGTCCGTGGCGGTCGTCTCAAACACGTCCCCCACGAGGTGCTCGAACGGCGGAAAGTAGGTGTCGCCCTCGTAGTCACCCTCAATCAGCGTCAGCTCCAGCCGATCGGCGCGTGGCAAAAACTGCTCGTAGATGGACTCGCCGCCCCCGATGAACACGAGGTCTTCGTCGGACACGGCCTCCAGGGCGGCGTCGATGGACGCGTGGGTCTCAATCTCGGGGTACTCCTCGAACGGGCCCTGCGTGGTGAGCACGACCATGCGGCGGTTGGGCAGTGGGCTCCCAAACTGGTGCACGATCGACTCGAACGTGCGGCGCCCCATCAGCAGCGTGTGGCCGGTCGTCAGATTCTTGAAGTGCTGCAGGTCCTCCGGGAGGTGCCAGGGCAGGTCTTTGTCTTTCCCGATGACCCGGTTCTCTTCGGCGACGGCGGCGATGAGCACGAGTTCAGGCATGAGGGCGTGGGGACGTGGGGGTGGAGAGAGGGGAGGGGCGCTGCCGTGAAAGGGCGAATGGGAGAAAGGCGAGAGGGGAGGAGCGTGAATGTGAGCGAGTGGTGTGGAGCGTTCGCACGCCCATTCTCCCACTCGCCGTCTCCCCCATTCTCCCCCGCCCGTACGCAATCCCAGAAACTTTTCTGCGGCGGGGCGGGTGGGCTGGGGCCCCTCTCCTGCAGGCATTTCTATCGGACTTGTCGCCGCGTCGAATATGCAAACCACAGAAGAGAATGTCACGGACGCGCTGCCCGTCGATACAGAATCGTCGTGGTGGGCGCGCGGGAGTGACGATGTGGCCACGCGGTTCGGGGTTGATCCCGACGCGGGACTTTCGGCGGAAGAGGTGGCGCGACGCCGCGACGAGGTGGGGCCCAATGCGCTCCGCGAGCACAAGCAGCGCAGCGTCTGGGCCATCCTCGCCGATCAGTTCAAGAGCCTCATCATCGGCCTCCTCGTGGTGGCGGCGCTGGTGGCCTTTCTGGTGGGCGATGTGCTGGAGGGCTGGGCCGTCGTGATCGTGATCCTCATCACCACCGCCATCGGCTTCGTGACCGAGTGGCGCGCAGTGCGGTCGATGGAGGCGCTCCGCGAACTGGGGCACGTGGAGGCCCGCGTGCGGCGCGACGGGCAGACCCAGGTGGTGCCCGCCGAGGACCTGGTGCCCGGCGACATCGTGGTGGTGGAGGGCGGCGACGTAATTACGGCCGACGTGCGACTCCTCGACGCCTCGAAGCTGCAGGCCGACGAGTCGGCCCTCACCGGCGAGAGCGTGCCGGTGGACAAGCAGGAGGCCTCGGTGGACGCGGAGTCGCCCCTCGCCGAACGCACCTCCATGCTCTACAAGGGCACCGCGGTCACGCGCGGGAGTGGGCTCGGCGTGGTGGTGGAGACGGGCATGCGGACGGAGCTGGGGGAGATCTCCACGCTTGTGGAAGCGGCGGAGTCCGAGGCGACCCCGCTTGAAGAGCGGTTGGCCGAACTCGGGCGCAAGCTCGTCTACGTGACGGTGGCCGTCATTGTGGCGGTCACTGGGATGGGCGTGCTGGGGGGAAAAGAGCTCGTCCTGATGATCGAGACCGGCCTCGCCCTCGCCGTCGCGGCCATTCCCGAGGGACTGCCCATCGTGGCCACCATCGCACTGGCCCGCGGCATGCGGCGCATGGCCAAGCGCAACGCCCTGGTGCGACAACTCGCCTCCGTGGAGACGCTGGGCTCGACGGGCGTCATCTGCACGGACAAGACGGGCACCCTCACCGAGAACCAGATGACGGTCGAGAGCTGGGGCTTTTCCGACACGACGGTCCACCTGGACGACGGCAAACTGACGACCGACGGTGCGCCGGTCGACCCGGCGGCCGACGCGCGCCTCCGCGACGCCCTGGAGGTGGGCGTCCTCTGCACGAGTGCGACCTACGACCCCGACACGGACGAGGCCACGGGCGACCCGATGGAGGTAGCCCTGCTGCGGGCCGGGGCCGCCGCGGGCCTGACGCGCCGCTCCGTAGAGGACGCGCAGCCGCGGGTGGACGAGGAGGCGTTCGACGCCGACGTGAAGATGATGGCGACGGTCCAAGAGCAAGACGGCGCCTACCGCGTGGCCGTGAAGGGCGCGCCGGAGGCCGTCCTTGCCGCCGCCACCCACGAGGCGACCGCCGACGGCGCACAGCCGCTGGACGACGACGCCCGGGCGCGCTGGGTGGAGCGCAACGAACAGATGGCAGCGGACGGGCTCCGCATCCTCGCCCTCGCCCAGAAGACCGTGGACGCCCCCGAGGCGCCGCCGTACGAGGGCCTCACGCTGCTCGCCCTCGTGGGCCTCTACGACCCGCCGCGGGGCGATGTGAAAGCGGCCATCGACGAATGCCAGGAGGCCGGCATCGAGGTCGTCATGATTACCGGCGACCAACCCGTGACGGCGCGTGGCATCGGGCGGGCGGTGGGGCTGGTGGACCGCGACGACGCGCCCGTGGTGCACGGCTCCGACATGAAGCCGCCCGAGGCCCTGAGCGACGAGGAGCGACACCGTCGCCTGAACACGCGCCTCTTCGCCCGCGCCACGCCGCGGCAGAAGCTGGACCTGATCGAGCTGCACCAGCGGGCGGGCCGCATCGTGGCCATGACGGGCGACGGCGTGAACGACGCCCCGGCCCTGAAGAAGGCCGACATCGGCATCGCGATGGGGCAGCGCGGCACCCAGGTGGCGCGCGAGGCGGCGGACATGGTGCTGCAGGACGACGCCTTCTCCACCATCGTCGCGGCGGTGCGGCAGGGGCGCGTCATTTTCCGCAACATCCGGCAGTTTGTCTACTACCTGATGTCGTGCAACGTGGGCGAGGTGGCCGTGGTGGGCCTCGCCACCGCCGTGGGCACCCAGCTGCCCATCCTGCCGCTCCAGATCCTCTTCCTCAACCTGGTGACGGATGTCTTTCCCGCGCTGGCGCTCGGCGTGGGGGAGGGAGACGAGGGCACGATGCGCCGCCCGCCTCGCGACCCGTCGGAGCCGGTGCTGAGCCGGCGGCACTGGATCGGCATCGGCGGGTACGGGGTCGTCTTTGCCGGGGCGGTGCTGGGGGCCCTCTTCTGGGCGACCCGCGGCCTTGGGCTGGAGGGCGAAGCGGCCGTGACGGTCTCCTTTCTCACCCTGGCCTTCGGGCAGCTCTGGCACGTCTTCAACATGCGGCAGCCGACGTCCGGCGTCTTTTCCAACGAGGTGACGCGCAATCGCTACGTCTGGGGCGCGGTGGGCTTCTGCGTGCTGCTCCTGTTTGGGGCCGTCTACATTCCCGGCGTGGGGCAGGTGCTGGAGGTGCAGCCGCCGAGCGCTGAGGCGTGGGGCATCATCGCGCTCATGAGCCTCGTGCCGCTGGGGGTGGGACAGGTGGTATTGGGGGTGCGGCGGCACATTGGGGGGCACGAAAAGCGTTGATACTCCTTTAGTCCCCAACCGGCTTCGTGCATCGACGCACAACACCGTGTCCCGCCGAGCGATAGTCCGCAGCGATAGGGGATCACGCCCCCAGTGGCGCGAGCGACGGCACGTCCCCCAGCGCATCCTCCAGGCGCCGCCCCGCCGCGAGCAGTGCGGCGTCCGTCCCCCGCCGGGCGTGCACCTGCAGGCCGATGGGCCGCCCGTCCGCGGGCAGGGTGAGGATGGGGTGGCCCGTCACGGCCGTGGGGCAGTTGTAAGGGGCGATGGGGAGCGCGTAGGGCACCGGCACGTCCTCGATGTCGAGATCGGCCCCGATGCGGCGGTGCGTGAAGGCCGGCGTAGCGGCGACGGGCGTCACCCACAGGTCCCAGTCGCCCAGAAAGATGTCGAGCGAGTCGGCGAGGTCCTCACGGGCATCGAGGGCGGCGAAGTAGCCCCGCGGGCCGAGCCGTGCCCCTCGCGCCATCCGCCCGGCGAGAGAGCCGTACTGCGATCGCACGTAGCCCTGCCACACGAGGTGCTTCAGGGGCGCGTGGCGGAGCGGCCCGGGGAATCCTGCGGTGAGCTCAACGCCCTGGATGCGGCCCCAGGTGTCGAACGCGTCCTCCAGGTCGAGCGGGGCGGGCCGTCGCTCCACGGTGCATCCAGCCGCGCGCCACGCCCCGAGGGCGGTGCGGAGCACGCGCTGGGTGTCGGTATCGACCGGCACGTCGCCCAGTGCGGGGGTGACGGCGATGCGCAAGGACGCGGCGGCGGGGGCAGAAGCGGTCTCCGGATCCGCGGACCCCGAGAGGGCGGACCACGCCAGCTGCAGGTCTTCCACGGTGCGGGCCATAGGTCCGGCCACGGCGATGTGGCGCACGGTGGCGGGGCGGTCGGGTGGACGGATGCCGCGCAGGGGGCCGCGTTCTGTGGGGCGCAGGCTGGCGACGCCGCAGAAGTGCGCCGGGACGCGGAGGGAGCCGCCCACGTCGGCCCCCAGCTCCAGCGGCGCAAAGCCCGCAGCCAGGGCCGCCGCGGAGCCGCCGGAACTGCCCCCAGGCGTGCAGGCCAGGTCCCACGGATTGTTGGCCCGGCCAAACGTTGGGTTTTGGCACTGCCAGTCGTACGCCGCAAACGGCAGGTTCGTCTTGCCCATCAAAATTGCCCCCGCGTCTTTGAGGCGGCGGATCTGGGGCGCGTCGGCGGCGGGCACGAAGTCGTCGTAGCCGGGCAGGGCGTAGGTGGTGCGCACCCCGGCCGTGGAGAACTGGTCCTTGGCGGTAAACGGCACGCCGTGCAGCGGGCCCCACGTTTCGCCACGGTCGAGGGCCGCGTCGGCGGCCTGCGCCTGGTCGCGAGCGCGGTCGGCGTTGAGCGTGACCACAGCGTTCACGGCTGGGTTCCAGCGCCGGATGCGGGCGAGGTGCGCGTCCAGCACTTCCACGGCAGATACGTCGCCGGCCCGAATCCGACAGGCGAGTGTAGTGGCGGAAAGAGACGTTAGGTCAGGCACAGAGCAGCGCAGATCGCGAAGGGCAACAACGATGTTTTCCTACGAGCAGGCGCGAGGGCAGGATTCGGAAAAGACGCATGAGAACATGAGAAAAGGCCCGGGCCCCGCGGAGTAAAAGCGGGGGGGCCGGGCCTCTCTGGACGGTCCCTGACGGGGCAGCTGGTGCCGGTATGGCGGGACGAATCCCCGCGCAGCCCACTAGCGCGTTCCGGCCGAGGAGGACGGCGTCCCCATCCCAGAGAGCGTCTGGGTAATGGTGCGGGTGCCCTGCGGGCTAGAGACGTCGAGCTGCGTCTTCACGACGTGATGGGGCGCGGCCCTGCGCAGATGCACAGTTCCCGTGACGTTGCCGTCGCCCACCGCCACGTCCACCGCGTAGGCCTCGAACGAGCCAGCGGGTGTCTCGACGGTCTCGGTGCCCGTAACCTCGAAGGTGGCCGTCTGCACGGTCTGTCGCTGGGGCGAAAAGACCCGCAGCGAGGTGGAAAAGCCGGGCTCAAGCGGCATCGTGCCCAGCGCAATGAGGTCGTGCGCGCCGCCTGCGAGCGTGGGGCCGTCGAACGTTTTGCTGATGGAGGTGGAGCGGCCGCGCATCGACATGTTGCCGGACGCCGACGTATCGGTATACGCAATGTCCATCGCCAGGGGCCCGCGCTGATGCCGCGAGACGGGGCGGAGGGTAGACCGGTCCACGATCAGCGAATCGGTCACCGTGGCCCGGGGCGTCTGGGTTTTGTTCACGATCGTCCAGGTCTGCTCCTCCTCCGTGGCGGTGGGCTGGATGGTGCGGGTGGACGACAGGTCGAAGGACCGCCCGCCCATGGACATGCTGGCGTTGTAGGAGAGCGTGGCCGCCTCCAGGGCAGAGCCGTCCATGAGGGCGGCGCCGTTCGGGGCGTCGGGCGAGGCTGCGCCGGCCGTGGCCGTCGTGTCGGGCATCGTCACCGAGTCGGGGTCTACGGTGATCTCGCGGAGGCGCTGCCGCACGCGGTCGGTGGCGCTGGTCTGGTAGCGGCCGCCAAGGTGCCTGCCCAGAAACCGCTCCATGGCCGTCGAGAGGGCCAACTCGTTGTCCTCGTTGTTGAAGCCGTGCCCCTCGTTGGGCGCCACGAGGTACTCCACCGGGTGGCCCTGGTCGCGCAGCGTGGCTACGATCTGGTCGGATTCCTGCTGTTTTACGCGCGGATCGTTGGCGCCGTGCACCACCAGGAGGGGCGCTGTGATCTGGTCGGCCTTGAAGAGGGGCGACTGCCGTTTCAGGCGCTTGCGGTCCTCGGGGTTGTCCGGATCCCCCACGCGCTCGTACCAGGTGCCCTCCAGAAAGGGCTGCCAGTAGGCCGGGAACGACTCGATCAGCGTGAGCAGGTTCGAGGGCGCGACGTAGGGCACGCCCGCAGCAAAGAGGTCGGGCGTAAAGGTGACGCCGGCGAGCGTGGCGTAGCCGCCGTACGACCCGCCGAAGATGCCCACACGGTCGGGGTCGGCAATGCCCTGGTCGATCAGGTACTGCACGCCGTCGGTGATGTCGTGCTGCATGGCGCCGGTGCCCCATTCCTCGTCCCCGGCGTGCAGGAACGACTGCCCGTAGCCGCTGGAGCCGCGGAAGTTGGGCTGCAGCACCGCGTAGCCGCGATTGGCGAGGAACTGAGCGCGGGCGTTGTAGCCCCACGTGTCACGTGACCACGGGCCGCCGTGGACGTAGATGACGGTCGGCAGATTTGTGGCCTCCACGCCCTTCGGCAGCGTCAGGTAGGCCGGGATGTCGAGCCCGTCGCGCGCCTCGTACGTAATGGGCCTCATGGGGGCGAGGTGCTGCGAGGGAAGCTCCGGGCGCGATTCGTACAGCTTCTCCACGGTGCCACTCTCCGACTCGAAGAGGTACGTGGCGCCCGGGTTCACGTCCCGCTGCACGCGAACAATGTGGGTTCGGAAGTCCTCCGTAGACGCGCCGATCGAGATCTCACCGTCCGGCAGCTTCTCCTTCAGCGTCTCGTACTTCTGCTCGAATGCCTCAGTTTTCGGGTACACGCGCTGCCGCTCGCCGAGGTAGACCGTGGCGGCGAGCTCCTCGGTGCGGTCGTTGAAGACAGCCCCGCCGAAGTCGACCTCGCCCTCCGGGTCCTTCGCCACGAGCTCTGTCTCCTGCGTCTGCACGTTTAGCAGCTGGAGTTGCTGCAGGTCCACGTCCGCGCCCTTGTTGGTCCGGAGGTAGACCCGCGCGTTGTCCTTGTGGAACCGGCTCACGCCGCACGACTCGTCGACCGAACAGGAATAGATCGTGGTAAGCGTAGTGTCCTGCTCCGCAATGCGGACGCGCTGGATCTCGGTGCCGCCGCTGCTGGTCTGGCGGCTGGCGAGGCGGAAGCGCCCCTCGTGGTCGAACGTGTAGCTGCCGTACCCTTCCGTGTTCTTGAAGAGAAGCTCCCGCTCGCCCGTCTCCAGGTCGATGCGGTAGAGATCGTGGTACTGCGGGTTGCGGTCGTTGAGCCCTACGACGATCTCGCCGGGCGTGGCCTCGGGCACCGCGAAGAGACGCGCCTGCACGTTCTCGTAGGGCGTGAGGTCTTCGGCGGGCGGCACGCCGAGCTCCGTCTCCTCCGCGGCGTCCGGGTCCACGGCGTAGATGTGGAAGTTCTCGTTGCCGCCCTTGTCCTGCACGTACAGGATGCGCTCGCTGTCCTGGGTCCAGAAGTAGCCGCTCACGGGGCGAGTGGTGTCGGCCGTTACCGGCTCGGCCGCGTCGAACGGCTCGTCTACGCCCTTCACCCATACGTTCATTACGCCCTTGTACTTCTGGGTAAACGAGACGTACTCGCCGTTGGGAGAGAGCTGAGCGCCGCGGTACTGGGGGGCGCCGGAGAAGGCCTGCCGGTCGAGGAGGGGCGGAAGCTCTCCCTCGTACGTCGCGGTGGCCGGAGCGGTGTTCTCGGGCGGCACCAGGACATCGGTGCTCGCTGACTCCTGCGCTCCGGCAGGCGGGAGGGCCAGCCCGGCCCAGAGCAGAGACAGAAGAAGCACGGACACGGTTGGGGGAAGGCGTCGCATGGATCGGTTGAGGCTGGTGAGGCAGAGGGGCGGGCCGCGCGGACATCCGCCGCCGACGGGGGGCGCAGCGGCCACGACCGGCGCGGGTGTCTTCGTAACGAGCAATGGCTCTTTTAACAATAGGAACGGAAGGCTGTGCCCGCAAGCGCCTTTTGATGAACGGGACCCTGGCTCCATCGGCGGGGCCTACGCGCGGTGAGTTGCGTGGCGCGACCGGTACACGGACGGCGCAGGTGCACGACGCGTCCGAGCCCCGGGCCGCACAACCAGTGGCGAATGCGTAGTGGCGAGTACGGGCGGGGGAGGAAGCGACGATGGAGCAGCCAGAACCGCTCTTCGGGGCGGCCCGCCTCCGCTCAGGCCCGTTCACCGACCCATGTGGCCGTTCGTCGAAGCCCCCTTCCATTTGTGAGGCCTGCGTCGTAGAATCGTAAAGCACTCTTGTTTCCTGCGCACGCCCGTCGGAGGCCCGCCGTGATTGAGGTCCGCACCCTGTCGAAGACCTACACGCTCTCGCGCCAGCAAAAGAAGGAGATGGGCCCCCAGTTTACGGGTGACACGCTCGACGCGCTGGAGGGCATCTCCTTTACGTGTGAGCCAGGGCGGGTGTACGGGCTGCTCGGTCCCAACGGCGCCGGCAAAACCACCACGCTGCGCATCATTGCCACCATGCTCGCACCAACGACGGGCACCGTGACGGTCGACGGCCTGGACGTGACCGAGGCGCCCCGGGCGGTGTGCGAGCGGATCGGCTTTCTCACTGGGAGTACGGGCCTGTACGACCGCCTCACGGCGACCGAACTGGTGCGCTACTACGCCGACCTGCACGGCGTGCCGGAGCGGGCCTTCGAGGAGCGACGCGAGGCCCTGTTCGACCTGCTCGACATGCACGACTTTGCCGACCGCCGCATCGGCACCTTCTCCACGGGCATGCGGCAGAAGGTGAGCATCGCCCGCACCATGATCCACGACCCGGAGGTCATTATTTTTGACGAGGCCACCGCGGGGCTTGACGCCATTGCAGCCCGCAGCATCATGCGCTTGGTTCGTACGAGCCGGGATCAGGGCAAGACAGTGCTCTTCTCCACCCACCGGATGGACGAGGTCAACATGCTCGCCGACGACCTGGGCATCCTCCACGAGGGGACGCTCCTCTACGACGGCACGTACGACGCCTTCACGGGCGACATGGCGGCCGACACGTTCGAGGACGAGTTCATCCGCCGCATCGAGCAAGCCGACGAGACGGTGGCGGCGACGGACGGGCAGGGGAGAAGTATCGCGTAGTGCGTATCCGTTCGGTCCGTCGGGCCCATTACGCAATACGAAATACGCAATACGCCCCCCCTCTTCCAGCACGCGTCGCACTGTCGACCCCTCCAGATTTCGTCTCACCGATCAGTCAATCCCTCCTTTCCCATGCGCGGCATCCTTGTCGTCTTCAGAAAAGAGTTTCTCGACACCGTTCGCGACCGGCGCACGCTCGTGGCGATGGTGCTGGTGCCGCTCGTGCTGTTTCCCCTCCTCATGGTCGGCGGCGGCTGGCTGGCGAAGACGCAGATGGAGGAGGCCGCCCAAGAGACGCTGACGGTGACGGTGCTCGGGGACGAGAGGCAGGCCCCAGCGGCTTCGTTCCGACAACGCCTCGCCTCGGCCCCCAACGTTGAGGTGGGCCCGGACGTCCCCGTCGACACGGCACAGGCCCGGATCAAAGCCGGGGAGCTGGACGCGGCGATTGTGTTCGCGCCGTCGTTTCAGCAGCGAGTAGACGCAAAGAAGGCCGGGGCGGTGGACCTGATCTACGAGTCGGACGACGATTCCGAGGTGATGCTCGACCGCCTCCGGCCGCTGATCGACCGGTACGAACAGCAGCTTCTTCGCGCCCGCTTCGAGGCGCTGGGCCTCAGCACGGAGGCGACGAAGGCCGTGGCGGTGAGCGAGGTCAATCTCGCCTCCGAAAAGGCACAGGTCGCGCAGCAGATTGGGGGACTGCTTCCCTACATGTTTCTCATCTTCTGCTTTACCGGTGCCATGTACCCCACGCTCGACATGGGGGCGGGCGAGAAGGAGCGCGGCACCCTCGAAACGCTCCTGACGGCCCCGGTGAGCCGCTACCAGTTTCTCGTGGGCAAGACGCTCACCGCCACCCTGGCGGGCCTATTTGCCGCCCTCGTGGCCATCCTCAGCATCATGGGGAGCGTGTGGTTCATCGAGGACATTCCCGACACCATCCTGGACGCGGCAATGAACATCCTGAGTCCGAGCGTAGTGGCCGTCTTGCTCTCGCTGCTAGTGCCGCTCACGGTGTTTTTTGCCGCCGCACAGCTGTCGCTCTCCTTCTACGCCAAGTCGTTCAAGGAGGCGCAGAGCACCGTCAGCCCGCTGCTGATTGCCGTGATTTTTCCCGCTTTCCTCGGCCTTCTGCCAGGCTTTTCGCTCAACACAACGACGGCCCTCGTCCCCGTGCTCAACGTAGCGCTGGCCACGAAGGACGCGCTGGCCGGCACGTTGGGCATGGGCCACCTTGCTCTCGTCTACGCCTCGCTGCTGACCCTGGCGGCGGCCAGTCTCGCGGCGTGCCTGTTCGTGCTGCGGAGCGAACGTGTGCTGTTTCGCACCTGAGGCGGGGCCACCCACCCCCCAAGGCAGAGCCAAGAAGAACGGGCCGGAGGCCTGGACGCTGCGGCCGTGGAGGCGGCCGGCCCCGAAACGACGGAAGCCCCCGCCCCGAATCGACACAACCCTGCCCGTCGATGTCGGTTTGAACCATCCTGTCGCACATCGACTGCGCTCCTCGCTGGCCATGACCCGTACTCGCGCCTACTGGATTTGTCAGACCGGGGGCTGGAGCCTGTACGTGGGGGGGCGGCTCCTGCTTGCAACCTTCTTCCGCACCGTCACGTGGGAACACGCCGTGTCCAACGTGGCGCTGGGGGCGTCTGGGCTGCTGTTCACGCATCTCTACCGGCTCGTGGCGAAGCGGCGGGGCTGGGCGCGCCTCCCGTTAAAGCAGCTGGTGCCGCGCGTCGTGCTGGCGGCGCTCCTGCTCGCGATCCTCACGCACGTTGTGGGCGACCTTGTGGGGCGCTACCTGCTGGAGCTCAGCTTCTACGACCATTTCGAGTCAGAGACGGGCCTGATGCTGGTGTCGATTGCGAACGGGTGGGGGCTGTTCATGCTCTGGTCGGTGATCTACTTCGGGGTGCACGCGGCGTGGAATTACCGGCAGGCCGAGGTGGACAAGTGGAAGCTGGAGGCCCAGGCGGAGGCGGCTCGTCTTAAGGCGCTGAAGCTCCAGCTCAATCCCCACTTTTTCTTCAACAGCCTCAACAGCGTGCGGGCCCTCATCGCCGAAGATCCAGACCGAGCCCAACGCATGGTCACGCGCCTGGCCCGGCTGCTACGCAGCACCCTGAAGGCCGACGACGTGAAAACCGTGCCCCTTCGGACGGAGCTCTCCACGGTGCGCACGTATCTGGAGCTGGAAACCGTCCGTTTTGAGGAGCGACTGCAGTACCGCATCGAGGCCGGCGACGAGGCGCTCGGGCAGTCGGTGCCCTTTATGCTGGTGCAAACGCTCGTGGAGAATGGCATCAAGCACGGGGTGGCGCAGTGCCAGGGCGGAGGCACCGTCACCGTCGATGCTCACACGGAGGCGCGGCGCCTCTGCATTCGGGTGACCAATCCCGGGCGAATTGACTCGGAGGAGGGCGGTACGGGCCTCGCGAACGCGCGTGAACGGCTGCATCTGCTCTTTGGAGAAGAGGCGTCCCTTGCGGTGGAGAATGTGGAGGACGGCCCCGTGGAGGCGCGCGTGGTGCTTCCGCTGCAGTCCACGTTTCAAAACGGAGGGGGCTCTCCGCAGGCCGTCCTTACGATGCCAGGATGAAGGACGGCTCCGCGGCGACGTTTGCGCAGCGTATGTCCGAGCCCAGCCCTGCACAGGTGCTCTCTCGGAGCCAACGGGAACCGAACGAATCGGCATGAGCGCCCGGGCAGACCAACGGGCCAATCGACTCCAACTCTGCCCCACCTCGCCCGTGCCCCCTACCACCCGCTGTGGCCGCCGGGGCCGTAGAGGAGGGGAGGACCTTCGGCCCACAGTTCGGGAGGCCGGTTCGGCAACCCTGAGTGCCGCTCGTCGAACAGCCCCCCTCCAGTTCCTAGGCCGCCATTGGAAGACCCGCCTACACCCGCAATTGCTCTCCCGTTGTTTCCATTTGTGCGCGCCATGCCTCATCGCCTCTTTGTGTGCTGCGTGCTGCTCGTCGGCCTCGCCGGCACCGTGCACGGGCAGAGCTTCTCCACGGTCACCGGCCGCAACCATCCCGAGATCGACTGGCGGACCGCGACGACCGAGCACTTCACGATTGTGCACCCGGCGCGCCTCGATAGCATCGCCGCCCGGGCCGCCCCCATCGCGGAGGCGACCTACGACGCTCTCTCCGCCACCCTCGACACCACCTTCTCGGAGCGCATCCGCGTCTACCTGGGCGATCAGGACGCCATCGTCAACGGCTTCGCGGTGCCCTTTGGGACCGGGTACACCGACATCTGGGTGAATACGAACGACTGGGCCGCGTCCTTCTCGGGGGAGTCGTCGTGGCTGCGTCTCGTTCTCTCCCACGAGCTGACGCACGTCTTTCACTACCAAGCCACGCGGGTGCCCCTGGGCACGCTGGCCTACGCGTTCGGGCGGCCCTTTCCGCGCTTCTGGACGGAGGGGCTGGCCCAGTACCAGGCCGAGACGTGGAACGCGCAGCGGGGCGAGCGCTGGCTCCGCGCCGCCGTCCTCGACGACGCGCTGTCGTACGACGACGGCCGCTCGCTCTGGAACGGGCGCCTGCTCTACGCCTCCGGCCACAGCCAGGTGCGCTACGTCGCGCAGCAGCACGGCGACTCCACCCTCGCCGACGTGCTCCACCACCGCTCGGACGTGCTCTTCGGCCTCACCGAGGTGCACGACTTCGAGGACGCCTTCCGGGCGGAGGTGGGCCGCTCCCACGAATCGTTCTACGAGGACTGGCGCCGCGACGTGAACGTCTACTACAACACGCTCGCCGGCCAGGTCGAAACGCTCGACTCGATGCGCACCGACCCCCTGCGCGTGCCGGGACAATCGATCGACGACATCGCGTACAGCCCCGACACCTCGCGGATCGCCGTGCTTTCGACGCTGTCGCCGGCGCGGCCCGTGACGCGCCTCCACGTCATCGACCGCTCGACGGGCACGGCCGAGGTGGTGGCCCAGGGGCCGATCGAGCCGCCGGTGGCGTGGCACCCGAGCGGCGAACGGATCGCGTTTAGCCGGCAGACGCGGGCCGACCACGGCTCCATCGTGGACGACCTGTTTGTGGTGGGCGCGGACGGGAGCGACGCGCGCCGCCTGACGCACGGCCGCCGCACCTCGGCGCCCACCTACGGCCCCGACGGCGAGCGCCTCGCGTTCGTAGCCACCGACGACGGCACGGCCAACGTGCACGTGCGGGACCGCTCGACGGGAGAGACCACCCGCGTGACGGACTACGGCGGCGACGTGCAGATTACGGGCCTCCAGTGGCACCCCACGCGCGACACCCTGGCGCTGGCCCGCGTGCGGAACGGACGCCAGCGCACGCTCGTCCTCCACGTCCTGGCCGCCGACACGTCGGCCGTGCTCACCGACCCGGCCACCGACGACCGGCGGCCCGTCTGGAGCCGCGACGGCACCCGCCTGGCCTACACCTCGCTCCGCGACGGGGTGCCCAATGCCTTCGTTTACGACCTGGCGAGCGACACCCACCGCCGCGCCACCCACCTCGCCCGTGGGGCCACCGTCCACGACTGGGTACCGGCCGACTCGGCCTTCGGGGCGGACGCGGCGGAGGCCCGGCCGGACGAGGCGCTCGTCACGTCGACCACGCTTTCCAAAACGAGCGACGGCGCCTTCCGAATCCCCGCCTCCCGCACGGCGCGCTCCGTGGAGCCCGCCATCCCCGGCGAGTACGCGGCCTGGACCACCCAGCGGCCCCCGAAGATCATCCCGCAAGATCTGGCGCCCGACCCGTCGCTCATCACGTCTCGGACCGACTACAATTCATGGGGCAACCTCACGCACCGCCTCTCCTTCGGCCTGCCGTACTACGATGCGGAGACCGGCGACTACGGGGTCTCGGGCGCCACCTCCTGGACCGAACCGCTGGGCAAACACACGATCAACGCAGGAGGCAGCCTGTCCCTCGCCGAGCCGGGTACTGAGAGCGAGGTCGTGGCCACCTACGTGAACCGGCAACTGTACCCGACGGTCACCCTCACGGCGTTCAGCGCCTCCGCCTCGGCGCGCCTCTACGGGAGCGACCTGCTGGTGGAGGACCGGACGGGCGGGGAGGTGACGGTCCGCTGGCCGCTCGACTGGCGGGTGCGCCCCTACGTCTCGACGTCCGTTTCTACGCGCCTCCGCTACGCCGACATCGACCCGCTCGACCCCGACGACGTGGCGTCGGGCTTTGCCGCCCTGGCCCCGCCCCGGGCCGGCCAGCAGGCCAGCCTCCGCCTCCAGATGACGCGTCGAAAGCGGCCGCCGTACCGGCACACCCTCGTGCATCCACTGGACGGGTGGGGCGTGCGGCTGCGGGCCACCGGCGCGGCCGAGGTGCTGGGGGGCGACAGTTCCTTTCTGCGCGGCGACGTGGCCGGCTACCGGCTCGTCCCCAGCATCGGTGAGCACCGGCTCTTCCTCTACGGCCGCCTGCAGGCGCAGACCGGCGCGGCCTTTCCGCAGGACTACATCGGCCTCTCGCGCTACGACGCCGTCGAGCTGCCCCTGCCGGGCCCGGTGTCCGTCTTTACGCTGGGCGACGCCGAGCGGGTGCGCGGCTACCGGTCGTACGTGGTGGGCACCCGCGTGGCGTTCGGGACGATGGAGTACCGGGTGCCCCTCACGCCCAGCCTGCGCACGCAGGTGCTCGGGGTCGTCGGCCTCGGCAAGACCACGCTGTCGGCCTTCGTGGACGGCGGCCTGGTGTGGCGTGGCGGCAACCTGTCCGGCGGCGTGCGGCGGGCCGGGACCGGCGTGGAGCTCAAAAACGCCCTGCGCCTGTTCGGCTTCCGAATCGGGCACGCTGTCGGCGCGGCGCAGCCGACGACTGCCCTCGGGACGCGCGACGACGTCCAACTCTATTACCGCGTGCAGACGGCGCTGCCGTTCTAGATGAGTCTACACGGCGATCGGCGCCTTCAGGGCCGGGTGGTGCTCGTAGTTCTCGACCGCCACGTCGCCGGCGGTGTAGTCGAAGATTGAGTCTCGTTCGCGGAGCTGGAGCGTCGGCCGATCATGCGGCGTGCGGCTGAGTTGCTCCTCCACCTGCGCCGTGTGGTTCTGATAGATGTGGCAGTCGCCCCCGTGGAAGATGAGCTCGTGCGGCGTAAGGTTGGCCTGCTGGGCCAGCATGTGGGTGAGCAGGGCGTAGCTGGCGATGTTAAAGGGGAGGCCGAGAAACGAGTCCACCGAGCGCTGCTGCCACAGGAGCGAGAGCCGCCCGTCGCCCGGCGTGCCCTCGACGAAGCACTGGAAGGCGTAGTGGCAGGGAGGCAGGGCGGTGTCGTCGACCTGTGCGGGGTGCCAGGCACTCACGACGTGGCGGCGCGAGTGGGGGCGCTCGCGCAGGCCCTCGACGAGGCGGGCGATCTGATCCACGCGGCGCTCCGGCCCCTCAAAGTCGCGCCACTGCTTGCCGTAGACGGGGCCGAGGTCGCCCCACTGTTCGGCAAACGCGTCGTCCTCGGCGATCCGTTGCTCGAAGTCCTCCTGGCTGATCTCGGTGCCCGTCTCGTCTCGGTAGCGCTTCAGGGGCCAGTCCGTCCAGATCGACACGCCGGCCTGCACCAGCGACTGGATGTTGGTCTCGCCGCGGAGAAACCAGAGGAGCTCCTCCGTGACGCCCCGCATCCACACGCGCTTCGTCGTGAGGAGCGGAAAGCCCTCGCTCAGGTCGAAGCGCAGCTGGCGGCCAAACACGCGAAGGGTGCCGGTGCCCGTGCGGTCGGCGTGCCGGGTGCCGTGGTCGAGAAGGTCCTGGAGGTAGGCGAGGTACGGGCGCATTCGTACGGGCGCATTTGGGAATGAGGGTCGGGGGGGAGGAGAAGTACAGAAGCGTCAGACCCCCCCAACGCCCCGACGGGGGACAGGTTGTGGTGTGGAGGAAAGGGCATGGTACGGAGGGAGGGGGCGATCTTTGTCAAAGGGCCGCGCGCCGATTCGGAGATGACGAGACCGAGGACCGTACTCGACGAGGATCGAGCGCTGAGGGTCCTATGCTTGTGCGTCCGCCCCCATCTCCCGCCTCGCTTCCGTTCTCGGTGCTCCATCCCCGTGCACCAACGTCCCTCGGCCGGGAACGCACCGCCAAATCGGTTCGTTGGGCGGGGGCACTTACTCCTTCGGATCGACGACGCGCCCTGGCATGGCCAATATGGACCCTGACATCCCCGAAAACAAACATCTAAAACAGGCCGTGAACCACCTGGAAAAGGTGCTTGAATACGCCCCGATGGTGGCCGAAGGTCGCGACGCCACCGTGCACCTCACGGCGCAGGACTGGCAGGTGGTGGCCGATGCGCTCTTCAACATGAACGCTCCGGACGAGGCATTCCCGGAGGCAATCACGGACTACGGACTCACCAACGAGAACCAGACCATTACCCTCACGACCGACGAGTACGACATCGAGATTGAGGTCGTGGCGAGTTGATGGACGCGGCATCCGCTCGGGGACCCGCCACTGATTCTGCGGGAACGACGCTCTCTCGGGGAGAACGGTGCGCATTGCGTGACGCGTATTGCGTGGAATTGCTTCCCCCACCAAGCACGAAATACGCAATACGAAATACGCAACACGCTCAATTCGCGGCGGCGTGGAGCGGGAACGACGGCATGGACACGCGGAATTGCTCGCCATCGGCCCGCTGCACAAGATAGTTTCCCTGCACCGTTCCATTGAACGACTCGATGGTGCAGGCCCCGTCGTGCACGTGGGTCTCGCCGGGAGCAATGACCGGGTGGGGGCGGAGCGGACCATCGCCGGTTAGATCCTGCCGGCTTCCGTCGGCCTCTTCAATGATCCAACGGCGTCGGAGCAGTTGCACCTCGTCGGTCCCCGCGTTCTCGATGTGAATGGCGTACCCGAACGCGAACTCGCGCTCCAACAGGTCGGACGGCTCGTCCAGGTAAATGGGTCGCACCGTAACCGTGATGTTGCGGGTTGTGGAGGCGTAGCTGATCATGGGCCGTTGGAGATCTCCGAGGAGGGAAAAATTCGCACGGAAAGACTGTGCCGCTCCGAAGTCTTCCGACGCGAACACTTCTACCAGATAACAAAGAAATGTTCAAAGTCGTGTATCAGATTTCACAAAGGCCCGTTCGGTAGCTGGAAAAGTTGACGCATGCCGCGCCGATCGCTTTCTTCAGGGTGAGGCCCAAATCACCCAGTGACGCACGCCCACCCCGCCCGCTCCATTCCCGATATCGGTTTCGTCCGCTCCGATGGATGATGCTCCCGATAGCACCGCCGCGCCCTGGTCGAGCACACGCATCGCGGCCCTCAACGCCCAGTTCGAGCCGCACGGCCCCAAAGCCATCCTGGACTGGGCCGTTCACACCTTTGGCGACGACCTGGCGCAGGGCACCGGCTTTGGCCCCTCGGGCATCGTCATTATGCACATGCTGGCCGATCTGCGGCCCGGCACCACCGTCTTTTACCTCGACACGGACTTGCTCTTTCCGGAGACCTACGAGCTGTGCGACGACCTCGACGAGCAACTCGACGTGGACGTGACTCGGGTGCACGGGGGGCTCTCGCTCGACGAGCAGGCGGAGCAGGAGGGCGACGAGCTCTGGAACCGAAACCCGAACCGCTGCTGCTTCCTGCGGAAGGTAAAGCCGCTGAAGAACTTCCTTGCAGACCGCCGCGCCTGGATCACCGGCGTGCGCCGCGACCAGTCCGAGCGCCGGGCCGACGCGGACATCCTGTCGTGGGAGCCGCAGTACGGCGTGTTTAAGATCAATCCACTTGCCAACTGGACACAGAAAGAGGTCTGGAAGTACCTTTTTGAGCACGATCTTCCCTACAACCCGAAGCACGACCAGGGCTATCCCAGTCTCGGGTGCGTGCCCTGCACCGAGCCGGTGGACGGAGCCGACGGATACACCCGAGAGGGGCGCTGGGGAGACACCGACAAGACGGAGTGTGGCCTGCATACCTCGCCGGGGCAAGCAGAAGAGTCGCAGGCTGCTGGGTCGTGACCCCGTGGAGGCGACCCCGACCGGCGCGCCTCCGGCGGCGTGAACCCTACTTGAAAGCAGCAGCGGGACGGCCCCGTGCGAGTCCCCACCCCTGAACCATCCCTCCGCAGGGAGCGTTCACAGTGCCGCCAATTTAGAACGAATCTAGACGCTACGAATGAGCGCGCCCGCCTCCGACACCGACACGAAAGAGATCCCCGAGGCCACGGTGCTGTTTGCCGGAGACTCCGGGGACGGCATGCAGGTGACCGGGTCGCAGTTTACCCTCGCCTCCGCCTACGCCCACAACGACCTGGCGACGTTGCCGGACTACCCCGCCGAAATCCGCGCCCCGGCCGGCACCACCTTCGGCGTGAGCGCCTTCCAACTCCACTTCGGCGCCAGTGAGGTGCGCACGCCGGGCGAGAAGGTGGACCTGCTCGTGGCCATGAACGCGGCGGCGCTCAAGGTGCACCTGCACCGCGTGCGGCCGGGCGGCACCATCATCGCCAACGTCGATGCGTTTGAGGAGAAAGACCTCAAGAAGGCCGACCTCGATTCCAACCCGCTCACCGACGGCACGCTGAACGAGTATCAGGTGCAGGAGGTGCCGCTCACCAAGATTACGCGCGAAGAGCTGTCCGACACGGATCTCTCCGTCCAGGAGATCGACCGGTCGAAGAACATGGTTGCCCTCGGGCTGGCGCTCTGGATGTACGATCGTCCGGTCGAGCC
>ERZ1034486.109-NODE-109-length-24651-cov-5.438079_pt1 | contig 24651 bp, 21 predicted proteins | sample MGYA00520683_ERZ1034486 | MGnify/ENA primary metagenome ERZ1034486 (study PRJEB33760, sample SAMEA4777685) | hypersaline lake metagenome | biome: hypersaline environment; feature: brines | place: Spain | collected 2012-08 | depth 0 m ...
CACAGACCCACCGTCCAACGTTCCAGAGTTTCGAGGCAGCAAACCCGAGGGCGTCAAGATCGTCTTGCACCTGTGACTGATTCTGGATGGAGGCAGTGTAGGTGCGGGTGACGACCTGTTTCGCCATACATAACGTATGTATGGGAACTGACTTAACAGTGTGGGTTCGCCAGCGTGGAATATCCGGCCGTGCTATCTCTGAGTGACAGTTGAGGAAATTGTCGGATTCATCCCACCCCTAAAGGGGTGGGCTTTCTCCTTGCTACCGCTGTAACCCGTCTGGGCGACGGTCGGTGTACGTGTCGAACGCCTCGCCGGCGTGGTACCGTGCTTCCGGTGACGCGGTGACGACGGCGATACTCGTGTCTTCGAGAAACCGGTCGAGTTCACTCCGGTTGTCGAACACCGCCGCGGCCGCGAGCTCGGCGTACATGACACCAGTCACGACGAGTCGTCCACGACGGTACCCCGCTCGGACTGCCGTCTCGGCGTCGTCACCGTGTGTGTCGTCGTACAGTATCGACAACAGAACGTTCGTGTCCACAGCGACTGTGGTCACGGCCGTTCCTCCGCCGTCTCGTCGTCCGCGTCACCACTGCGTGGATACGCTCCGCGGAGCCGGCGCATCGTCTCCTCGGTGGTTCCGTCAGCAACCCCGCGGTACCGTTCAAACGGGTCGGCACCGTCCGCGGTCGTCGGCGCACGCTTCTCGACGACGTACCCCGTCTCCGTCTGTGTGAACGTCACCTCGTCGCCCGGCGCGATTCCCAACTCCTCCCGAATCTCCGCTGGAATCGTCACCGCTCCCTCGGTCGTCACCCGTGGCATCTCGGTGGTGTGTCGGTCGTAATCGCTGAAAAGTATTACTTCGGACAGACCGACCCGACAGAGTTGAGAGGCGGCTCACGACACGAGTCCGAACGGTTCTCCGCTAGAAAAACACAGCGGCGTGACGGACGCAGAGCGGCACGACCAGACAATCGGCCGCTACGAGACCGCTGTCAAGCGACTCCGGGAGACACGAGTTCTGGAAAGTCGGCAGGATACACTTGTCGGCGCCCGTGACGCGGTGCAGTCCACGCTCCAACTCCACCCGTCGTGTGCGGCTCCACACCCGCCGCGACCGAGAGGGCACCGTTTATAGCGTTCGCTCGTTACACTCCGGGTGTGATCGACCAGATTCGCCGAGCGGACTACCTGACCAAGGTACAGTACCTGTTGATGGTCGTCTTCGGGGCGGCGACGGGCGCACTCGCGTTCGCACCGTTGCCACAGCGAGTGAAGATTCTCGGCGCGGGCGTTGCCTTCGGGATCACGGTCGGGCTGTGGTTCTCGCATCTCCTGTCGATGGTCGTTGACGCCGCGACCGACCTCCGTTCGGGGGCGGCACAGTAGATGTCTGGATCGACAGACGACACGGCGCGGACGGACGGTGGCGGCGCAACCCGCGGCACGCGGGACACCAGCGGCGGCGACGTGGACCCCGAACCGGTCGAGCCGGAGCCGACACCGGAGTCCGGGCCGAACCTCGCGGCGTTCCTGCTCACCGCCGGCGGCGTGACCGCGGTGTTCATCGCGATCTTCGTGTTCGCGTTTCCGGAGCCGATCAACCAGTATTTCGCCGGGATCGTCCTGGGTGTCACCGTCATCACGCTGATCGTCGGGATGGTGTTGGACCTGCTGGGGTACTTTGGCGACGAGGCGAAGGTCGGCGTGCCCGACGAAGTGGAGTCCAGCGAGCCGGCGCAGTTGGAGAGCGTCCGCAAACGGCCGAACAAGCCGCTCCCGAAACAGATCAACTTCGACGACGAGATCCGACAGCTCCGGGATCACTTCGACGGCGATCTCCCCGACCAGATGGACGCGTTCCTCACGGAGTACGAGAAGCTCAAGTCGTCGAGCCAGAACCGGAAGGTTGTCGCCGGCAGTCTCCGCGCGGCGCTCAACCCGATCGCGGCGTTGGTGACCGACGAGGAGACCGAGGAGATGGTCGACGAGATGGGCGACCAACTGTTCGCGTACATCAAGGCCGACCCGGTCGACAACATGGTCGTGACGGAACACGCCTTCTACACCGACGGCGTCCAGACCCCGATCGCGGAGCTCCAGACGGAGCAGGCCCGGATCAAGGCGACCGTCCACAACAAAGGCGACTCCGCGAAGGCGGAGGTTGCCGTCCGGTTCAAAAACGAGGCCGGCGTCCCGGTGAAGACCGCCTACCTCCCCGTCGGCGAGGTGGTGACCGAGGCGCGAAAAGAGCTGAACACGAGCGTCTACGTCCCGTCGTTGGCGACCGCGGCAGACGTGTTCGTCGTCCGCGCGACACAGGACACGCCCGTCCTCGACATGTGAGTCGGCAGGAGTCGACTCCTTCAGCGCTCCGGGCGGTCACTCGACGGTCGTCGTCGGCTCCGTGTCGGCCACCCCAGCCCGGTTGAACAGCCGGCGCGCCTGTTGTTCGGCGTCGCGTCGTGCCCGGTCGAGATCGATCGTCGTCAGCGTCCGGTCGCGCATCAGCACCTGCCCGTCACAGATGGTGTGTCGCACGTCGCTCCCGTCGGCCGTGTAGACGAGACTGGTGAGCGGGCTGTGGCCGGGACCGAACTTCGGCTCGCTCGTGTCGACGACCGCTAAGTCCGCGTTCGCGCCGGCCCCGACTCGGCCGCTGTCGATCCCCAGTGCCCGCGCTCCCTCGACGGTCGCCATCTCGAACACCGCCCGAGCGGGCAGCGCTGCCGCGTTGCCGGTCGCCAGTTTCGCCACCATCGCGGCGTCACACATCTCGTCGAACAGGTCCAGATCGTTGTTCGACGCCGGGCCGTCCGTCCCGAGCGCGACCGGCACACCCGCCTCGCGGAGCTTGGCGACCGGTGCGATCCCGCTGGCGGTCTTCATGTTCGCCGCCGGGTTGTGGACGACCGTCACCCCGCGGTCGGCCAACAGCTCGATCTCCCGTTCGTCGACATCGACACAGTGTGCGAGGGTGTCGCCGGGCTGGGGCATCCCCAACTCGTCGGCGTAGACGATCGGCCGGCGACCGGTCGCCTCGATCACGTCCGACACCTCACGGGTCGACTCGTTGGTGTGGTAGTGAAGCGGCAGGTCGGCCTCGCGGGCGGTCGGGACGTGCGTCTCCAACACGTCGGTGTCGACCGTCGCCGGATTGTGTGGCTGGACCGTCGCCCGGATGCGGCCGTCGGCTGCGCCGTCAACCTCGCGAGCGACCGCGAGGCTCTGTTCCATGTCCGCGTGTGCCGCCGCGGACTCCTTGCCGACGCTGATCGCGGTGTGGCCCAGCGTCGCCCGAACCCCCGCCTGCTCGACGACGGCCGCGGTCTCGGACACCTCGAAGTACATGTCGGAGAAGGCAGTGATCCCCGCTCGGATCATCTCGGCGACGCCCAGCCGCGCGCCGGCCCGCACGTCGGCGGGTTCGAGCGCCGCCTCGACGGGCCAGACGGTCTCCTCCAACCACTGTTCGAGCGGCTGGTCCTCGACGAACCCCCGCAGCAGCGTCATCGCTACGTGGGTGTGGGCGTTCACCAACCCTGGAATCACCAGCCCGTCGTCGGCGTCGAGCGTGTCGTCACCGCGGTCGGTGTCCCCCACCTCGAGGATCGTTCCGGCGTCCTGGTCGATCAGTACGTCCGCGCGCTCGACGGTGTGGTCTGGTTGGACGACGCGTCCCCCCGTGATTCGAAGCGTTGGCACACCCTGACGTACACCGGTCTGTAGGATAGATGCGTTGGCTCTGTTTCTTCGCTGCCCGTATCGTCTCCGATGCTGACGGCTCCGACCACACGCCAGATCGCCCAGTCACTCGTTGCGCGGACTCGACGGGTGGTACTCCGTGTCGTACTCACCCGGTCGGTCGTCGATTCGGTCGGGGTTGACACGCCCGTCCAACATCGCGAAGTCGAGGATCGTACACCACAACACCGCCTCCACGACCGGCACCGCACGCGGCATCAACACCGGGTCGTGGCGGCCGACGACCTGCACGTCCTTCTGTTCGTCAGTTTCCCAGTCGGCGGTGGTCTGTTCTTTCGGGATCGAGGTCGGCGCGTGCCAGGTCGCCTCGCCGTAGATCGGTTCGCCGGTGGTAATCCCACCCTGCAGCCCGCCGTGGTCGTTCCCCTCCGGCACCGGGTCCCCCTCGTCGGCGACCGTCGGCCCCTCGCCGTCGTGGAACGCCCAGTCCTCGTTGCGTTCGGAGCCGCGCATGAGTCGGGCGTCGCGGCCGGCGCCAAACTGGAACGCAGTCGTCGCCGGAACCGCGAACATCAGCCGCCCGAGTCGCGCCGGGAAGGAGTCGAACCGCGGCGCCCCCAACCCTCGCGGGACCCCCCGACACTCGAAGTACACCGACCCGCCGATGGAGTCACCCTCCGTCTGGTACTCGTCGATTGCCTCCCGCATCCGCTCGGCCGTCTCCGGGTGGCCACACCGCACTTCGTTCTCCTCGGTGTGTTCGACCATCTCCTCGAAGGTGATCGGCGGTGCCTCGATGTCGCCGACCTGGTTGACGTGGGCTTTCACCTGCACGTCCAGCTCGCTCGCGTCGAGCACCTGCTGTGCAATCGCACCCGCGGCAACCCAGTTGACCGTCTCCCGAGCCGACGAACGCCCGCCGCCGCCCCAGTTGCGGGTGCCGAACTTCGCAGAGTAGGTGTAGTCACCGTGTGACGGCCGGGGGGCGGTGACGAACGGCTCGTACTTACCCGACCGGGCGTCTTTGTTCTGGACGACCATCCCGACCGGCGTTCCCGTGGTGTAGCCGTCCTGAAGCCCGGAGTTGATCGTCACCTTGTCCGGCTCCCCCCGGCTGGTGGTGATCATCGACTGGCCGGGTTTCCGCCGGTCGAGTTCCCGTTGCACGTCGTCTTCCGACAGCTCGACCCCCGCCGGCACGCCGGACACCGTACACCCCATCGCGTCCCCGTGGCTCTCGCCGTACGTCGTCACCTGGAAGAGCCGCCCGAAGCTGTTGCCGTTCACACCAGACGCTGGGGTCCACGCGGATTAAAATCCCGTGGAGCGGCCGACCGCCAGCCGGTCGTCTGCCCCGGAACAGCTCCCGCGCCATTGAAGTGCGCTGGGTGTTAGTAGGAGAGTGGTAACAAACGTGAGCGACGTAGCAGCCAGTCAGCGGGGGCAACCGTGAGTCTCTTCGAACGGCTCGTCGGGCAGGTGACGGACCACAGTCGGATCGCAATCGTGGTGATGTTGGTGCTCACCGCGGGGATCGGTGTCGGCGCCAGCGAAGTGAGCCAGGAGTCATCGTTGGACCAGTTCCAGACGGACTCTGTCGAGGCCGACAAGCTCGACTACGTCGAGGGGAACTTCTCGGGTGACCAGAACACGACGACGGCACAAGTAATCGTCAGGGAGCCGGACGGGAACGTACTTGACGGGGACTCACTCCGGGCACAACTGGCGTTACAACAGGCGTTCCGCGACAACGAGACGGTCGACGAGAGTCTGAGCGGCGACACGCCGACCACCGGGATCGCGAACGTGGTCGCGACGGCGGCACTCCAGCGTGACGCCGCCGCAGACGTTCAGGCGACGGCAACCGAACTGCAGACGCTCAACCAGTCCGTCCAACAACGGCAGGCAGCACTAGAGGAGAACCGGACGGCGTTGGAGCAACAACAGGCTCAGTTGGCGGCGGACCAACGGGCACTCCAGAACCGGACGGACGAGCTGAACGCCACCACAGAACGGCTCCGTGTCGGGTTGACGACGCTGCGTGAGAACCCGAACGCGAGCGTGCAGGCGACGTTCGACCGCGTGAACAACGACACGCCGGTCGCGTTGAACGAGACGGATCTCGGGATCTACAGCGACGCGGCGACCCAACTACGGAACGCACCCAACGAGACGGCCGCGCAGGCGGCGTTCGAACTCGGCACACAGGGTGTGCTCCGTGACGAGTTTACCGCCGTCGAGCAACGCAGCGCAGAACTCCAGCAACGCGGCGAACAGCTCCGGGAACGGGGCGCGGCGTTGGAGGAACGCGGCGAGGAGTTGGAGGCGGACGCAGAGCGGCTGGAGTCACTCGCCGACGAGCTAGAGACGGAACAGGCGGCGTTGGAGAACGCCTCCGAGGCGGATCTCGACGAACAACGCGCCAAGCTGGAGTCGATGAACGAGACGGAGATCGAGGAGACACTCGGCGTCGTGTTGAGCGACGACGGTGACGGCGGGAGCGGTGCGTTCGCGTTCCTCCCGTCGAGCTACGATCCGGGGTCGACGGAGGCGACCGCGACGACGATCTTCGTCACCCAGGAGTCGGACACCGAGAGCGGCGCGCCGGGTGCCGCCTCTGACGAGTTGGAGACGGCACAGTTGGCGATGCAGGATCTCGTGGAGTCGCGCAACGACCCCGGGGAGTATCTCGTCTTCGGGAGCGGGATCATCAGTGACGAGACCAGCGCCTCCCAAGAGGAGAGCTTCCAGATCGTCGGGCCGTTGGCGGGCGTGTTCGTGTTGATCGCGTTGGTGATCGCCTACCGCGACCCGGTGGACATCGTGCTCGGGCTGGCCGGGATCGTCGCCGTCCTGCTGTGGACGTTCGGGTTCATGGGGTGGGCCGACATCGGCTTCAACCAGATCATGATCGCGGTGCCGGTGTTGTTGATCGGGCTGTCAATCGACTACGCGATCCACATCTTCATGCGACACCGCGAGGAACGGCAGGCGGCAGGCGACGCCGGGCCGCGGCGCGCGATGACGATCGCACTGAGCGGCGTCGGTATCGCGTTGGTGTGGGTGACGGCGACGACCGTGATCGGTTTCCTGTCGAACCTGACGAGCCCCGTCGGTCCGATCCAGGACTTCGGGGTCGTCTCCTCGGTCGGGATTCTCGCGGCGTTTCTCGTCTTCGGAATCCTGATTCCGGGGCTGAAAGTCGAGATCGACGAACTGTTGGAACGGTTCGGCGTCGACCGCCAGATGACGGCGTTCGGCACCGGCGGCGGCACGTTCTCGTCTGTGTTGTCTGTCGGGTCGACGGCCGCACGGCGGGCGCCGGCGGTCGTGATCGCGCTCGCGTTGGTGATCACCGCCGCCGGCGGGATCGGCGCGACGCAGGTGGACACCAGCTTCAGCCAGGACGACTTCCTGGCGGAACAACCCCCCGAGTGGATGGACGACCTGCCGGAGGCGATCCGGCCGAGCGACTACAATGCGAAACAGACGCTGAACTTCGTCAACGAGAACTTCGTCCGCGAGGACGCACAGGCGCAGATTCTCGTCGAGTCCAACGACAGTTCCGTCGCCGACGCACAGCTGTTGGCCGACACGGACGACGCGGCCGAGTTCGCGGCCGACCAGAACGTCACCCAGGAGCTGTCGAACGGTGAGGCGGACATCGAGTCACCGTTGGTGACGATGGAACGGGTCGCCGCGACCAACGAGACGTTCAACGAGACGTTCACCGCCGCAGACACCGACGACGACGGCGTGCCCGAGGAGAACGTCACGGCCGTCTACGACTCGTTGTACGAGGTTGCACCCAGCGACGCCCAACGGGTGTTGGTCCGTGAGGACGGCGACTACGAGGCGTTGCGGCTGATCGTCTCCGTCCAGGGTGATGCGTCCGGCGACGACGTGACCACCGAGATGCGGGACGTGGCCGACCAGATCGACGACGGCGGCTACGTCGTCACCGCGACCGGGACGCCGATCCTCAACAAGATCGTCCAAGACGAGTTGTTGGAGACGGTCGTCGTCAGCCTGCTCGTCACGCTCGTGGCGGTGTTCCTCTTCCTGATGGCCTCCTACCGGGTGACGGAGGGGTCGGCGAGTCTCGGCGGGGTGACACTGCTGCCGGTGTTGTTCTCCGTCGCGTGGATTCTGGGGACGATGTTCCTTATCGGAATCTCGTTCAACGTCGTCACGGGGACGATCACCAGCCTCACGGTCGGGTTGGGGGTGGCGTACAGCATCCACCTCTCCGAGCGGTACAACCAGGAGTTAGAGCGGACCCGCGACGTGTGGGACGCGATGGACCGCGCGGTGACCGGCACCGGCGGCGCGTTGTTGGGGTCGGCCGCGACCACCGCCGGCGGGTTCGGCGTGTTGGTGTTCGCCATCCTCCCGCCGTTGCAGGACTTCGGGACGATCACCGCGATGACAATCGTCTACGCGTTCCTGGCGTCGGTGTTGGTGTTGCCGAGTATGTTGGTCGTCTGGACCCGGGTCGCCGGCCCGGAGTGGGCCGCAGCACAGATCGTCGACGACGGCGACGACGAGCCACCGACGACCGACCAGACAGAGACGCAGGTGACACCCGAGGCGAACGGTGGCGCAGCCGCCGAGCCGGCACAGGGGCCGCCGACGGGTGACGAGCCGGCGGGCGCGGCCCCGGCCGCGCCGGAGACAACGGCCGGCGAGACGGTCGACGGCCAGTGGGAGGGTGGGGAGTTCGTCCCCGCCTCCGTCGTCGAGAGTGGGTTGCGTGCCCACCGCGAGATCGACGGCACCCACGTCGCGCCGGGGACGACCGTCGAGGCGACGATCGTCGTCGAGGACGCCGAAGGTCGGTTTGTCCTCAGAGAGGAGGCGTCCACGCCGGGGTTGACCGTCGTCGAGACGGAGCCGGAGCCGGTCGACGTGGTCCGCCGCGACACGGAGTTGAACGTCGCCTGGGACGCGACCGGCGACGCACGGCTCGACTACGAGATACATGTGCCAGAAGACGCCGACGACGGGGCGACGTTCGGGCTGTCGGGGACGCTGATGACGGACGCCGAGGACCGCGATGTGCGGGGCGACCAGACGCTGACGGTGGTCGCCAACCTGTTCGAACGGATCGTCTCCGCCGGCGTCGTGTCGGACGCAGACCTCCAGTTGGCCCGCGAACGGTACGAGTCGGGCGCGCTCTCGGAGGCGCAGTTCGACCGCATCTACCGGGCGTGGCTCCGCGACGACGGGCGACGCGAACTGACCGACGGCAACGCGGGTGACGAACCGGGACGGGGCAGAGAGGAGCCAGCGGGTGCCGACAGCGAGCCGGCGAGACGGCCGACAGAGCGGCGTGGTGACGGAGGTGGGGATGTCAGAGACGAGTGAGCAACCGGACGCCGACGCCAGTCGGACGGACGCGGTCGAGGGGTTGACACGGCTCGGGCTGTCGGCCTACGAGGCCCGGGTGTTCGTCGGGCTCCACACCCTCGGCACCGGGAGCGCCAGCGAGGTTGCGGAGGTGACGGACGTGCCCCGGTCGCAGGTGTACGGCGCCGCAGAGGAGTTGGCGACAATCGGGCTGATCGACGTACAGGAGGGAACGCCCACCCAGTACCGACCGGTGTCAGTGTCGGAGGCGCGACAGCTGTTGTTCGAGCGGTTGGAGTCTGCAAGCGACACGGCGTTCGACTACGTCGAGTCGGTGGCCGGCCGGCACGCGGACGACGACGACGGGGGCGAGGCGGTGTGGCGGGCGGACGGCGGTGAACGCGTCGCTCAACGGGCCGCGACGATGATCGCCGAGACGGAGACGGAGCTGACCTACGGCACCGCCGAGGTCGACCGGATCGAGGAGCCGGTCGTTGCGGCGTTGGGCGAGGCGGTCGACCGCGGCGTGACCGTCCGGGTCGCCAGCGCAGACCCCGCGGTGCGGGCGGCGGCCGCAGACAACGGCGTGACGCCGTTGTCGATTGACCAGCGTGCGACGCCGGACCTGAGCAACGGCCGGGTGCTCGTCGCCGACGGCGAGGCCGTCCTGTTGTCGGTGTTGCCGGAGGCGGTGCCACATCTCGGCACAGAGACGGCGTTTTGGACGGACGGCACCGCGTTCGCGCACATCCTCTGTACGCTCATCGGTGAGTGGTTCGGGGAACACGCCAGCAGTGGGTCACGCGTCGAGAAGACCGACACCGAGTAGTCGGTCTCGTCGGGTCGACTCGGAGGCAGACGAACGGGGTGGAAGTGACGGTCGAAAAACGGAGACGACAGGGCGGAGACGAAGACGACAGGACGGAGACGACGAGACAGAGACGACAGGGGAACAGACGCGTCAGTCGTCCTGTGTCAGCTCCGCCTCGTCGCGGTCCTCCGTCGAGATTGGGTCGGTCTGGTCGTCGGCGAAGCCGGCGGAGTTCTCGATCCGTTCGGCGGCCTCCGGGTCGAACTCCTGTTCGACGTCCTGGAAGTGGTCGACGAACGACAACGCGTGGTGGCTCTCCGTCTCGTGGTCGACGTAGCGGTCTTCGAGGTCGAACTGCGCTTGTTCGTCGCCCTCGGCCGCGGCGACCATATCCTCGTAGACGGCGTGGGCGCCGGAGTGGAGCCCAAAGAGGGTGACGAAGATGTACTTGTACCCCAACCCGCCCAGTTCCTCGAAGGTGAGCGGGTCGTCCTCGGCGCTCCACTCGAACGAGGAGGAGTAGTTGAACGCGAGATCCACCTCGGGGTGGGTCTCGTGGAGCGTCTCGGCGTACGCGACCGCGTCCTCACGCGAGGGGTCGGGCATCTCCGGCCACACCAGGTCGACCCCGGCGTCGGCGTACAGCCGCCCGCGTTCGAGGTGTTCCTCCCAGTCACCGTTGGCGGAGCCGTAGGCGTCCGTCCGCGCGATAATCACGGTATCGTCACACTGCTTGGCGTCGACGGCCGCCTCGAACCGGGCGACGGCCTCCTCGCGGTCGACGATCTGTTTGCCCGCGACGTGGCCACACCGCTTGGGTGTGGTCTGGTCCTCGATGTGGACGGCGGCGACGCCGGCCTTCTCGTACTCGCGGACGGCGCGGCGGACGTTGTGGACGCCGCCGTACCCGGTGTCACAGTCCGCGACGACCGGCAACGAGGTGGCCTCGACGATCCGCTTGGCGTTCTCCACCATCTCCGTCATCGTCACCATCTCCAGGTCCGGGAAGCCGAACTGCCCCAACACTGTCGAGTAGCCCGACATGTAGACGGCGTCTAACCCGGCCATCTCCGCCAGCCGGGCGTCAAGCGCGTGGTACAGCCCCGGCGCGAACACGTACGGCTCACCCTCCAACAACTCGCGGAACTGGCGTGCTTTCGGGTTGTCCACGTCCCGTTCGAACACCGTCGGATCGAGTTCGTCCGGGTTCATTCGGCGTCCTCCATCAACGCCAGTTCCAACGGGTTGGGGTCGACCCGTTCCGGCTCCGTCTCCGGCTGGTCGCTCAGATCCGGCACGAGCGGCGCCTCCGTCTCCGCCTCCGGACCGAACTGGGTCATCCCCGCCGGCGGCGCACGTCGGCTCACGCCGCCACCTCCGTCTGCCGCGTCTGTCGAACGCCCGTGCTCCCGTCTACCGCCTGCGTCTGTCGCGTCACACCCATCGAGAGTGGTGCATCCGGGATAACTGTAATGATTGATCATGACATAACACTCCCCGACACGGGGAAGGTGTAACCAGTGTATTAATGTGATTCCGTAACACGGTAAGCGCCGGAACCGGCAAGAGCTTTTGCCGGGGGGTTGTGAACGTACGGGCGTGACAGACGGTGAGGGGGCCGACAACCACCCGAGTGAGACGGTCCACGGCGGTGAATCCGCCGACGGCGGCTCGGGTGACGGGGTGGGAGCCGACGAGAGCGGGGACGGAGCAGGCGAGAGTAGTGAAACGGGTGGGGACGGAGTCAGAGAGAACGGAGAGGTGGGCGGCGACAGGGCCGCGGAGCGCAGCGAGACGGTTGCTGACGGCGAGACGGTGCCCGACAGCACGACAGTGATCGACGGCGAGCAGTCACTCGACGACGTGATCGCGGCTGAACAACCGGACCCGGGTGGTGCCTCGGCGTGGCGGATCGGCCCCGAGCGAATCCGCCGGGTCGGGCTGCTCGCGGTCGGCTGTGTCGTCGCCGGGATCGGGCTCGCGATCGGCTACGGCCAGCCGCCGCTGACGGCGTTGTTCAGGGGGAGTGTGCTCGGTGTGTTCGCGTTCCTGTTGCTGACGGCGGCGTTGTTCGTCTACTGGAGTGTCCGCCAGACGATGGCACGGTAGCGGGCCCCAGGCGGTGGCGCGGTGACGAGCCGTCAGTCGTCCGTTCCGGCGAGACGCCTCAAGCGTCGTTTGCCAGCCGCGCGGCGCGGCCGACGTACGTCTCCGGAGCGAGTCCGGCGAGTTCCTCACGGACGGCCTCGGGCACGTCCAGGTCCGCGAACAACGCCCGGAAGTCGGCGAGTTCGACGCGTTCCCCGCGGGTGAGTTCCTTCACCCGCTCGTACGCCTCGGTGTCACCCTCCCGTCGGAGGATCGTCTGGACGGCCTCGCCGATCACCTCGGGGTTGTCCGCGAGGTCCCGACGCATCACCTGCTCGTTCGGGACGACACCCGCGAGCCCGTCTGCGAGCTTGGTGTAGCCGATCAGACAGTGTGCAAGCGCCGCCCCGACGTTGCGTTTCACCGTCGAGTCCGACAGGTCGCGTTGGAGCCGAGAGGTGGTGACGTAGTCCGCGAGGAACCCGAGGTCGCTGTCGGCCTTCGAGAGGTTCCCCTCGGCGTTCTCGAAGTCGATCGGGTTGACCTTGTGGGGCATCGTCGAGGAACCGGTCTCGCCGGCGGTCGCCTCCTGGCCCAGATACCGGTCGGAGACGTACAGCCACGCGTCGCGCGCGAGGTCGACGAGCACGCCGTTTACACCCCGTAACGCGTCGAACAGTCGCGCGAGGTCGTCACACGGGTTGATCTGTGTCGTCGGTCCGGCGTGGTCCAGCCCCAGCCGGGCGACGAAGTCGGCCGCGAACGCCGGCCAGTCCACCGCGGGGTATGCGGCGTCGTGTGCGGCGTAGCTGCCGGAGGCGCCGGCGAGTTTCCCGGCGAGCCCGTCGACGCCGCGTTCGATCCGTCCGACCCCGCGCCCCAGCCGAGCGGCGTAGACGGCCATCTCCCGGCCGTAGGTGGTCGGCGTCGCCGGCTGGCCGTGGGTGCGCGCCAACATCGGCAGTTCGGCGTGTTTGTGGGCGGCGTCGACGAGTTCCTCCCGTACGTCCTGGAGGGCTGGCAGCAACACCTCCTCAACGGCGGGGCCGACGAGCAGACGGCGCGCGAGGTTGTTCACGTCCTCGCTGGTGAGCGCGAAGTGAATCCACGGGTGGAGCCGCTCGGGTGTGCGGGTCCGCAGGAAGTACTCCACGGCTTTCACGTCGTGGTTCGTCGCCGCGTACCCCGCGGCGCCCTCTGTCTCCAGCCGTTTGACCAGCCGTGCGTCCGCTCCGCCGAACCCCGCGACGACATCATCGAGTGTCGCCTGCTCGTCGTCCGTCAGGGTCAGATCGACGCCCGGCTCGTCGGCCAACGCCTGGAGGTAACGCACCTCCACCTCCACCCGCGCCCGGATCAGTGCCGCCTCGCTGGTGTACGCCGACAACGGGGCGGTGCGGCCGGCGTACCGCCCGTCAAGCGGGGAGACGGCCGCCAACGGGTCTGACCGGTCCACCCCCAGGTCCGTGTCCATACTCCGCGGTGTCGCCGCCGGCGGCAAAGGCGTGTCGGTCGCCGTGTTCACACGAACGTGCGTAGATCTGTGGGCTGTGACCCTCCCACTCGCCAGAGTGTACACGACCGTGGACACGCCGTGCGCGCCGGACCACAACGGTTTACACCGCGGCGCACGCCCACGAAGACATGCAAGTCGCCGGGATGGCGAGCAACAGGGGCCGGAACCTCAGACGGATCGCGGATCTCGCGCCGGGCGGGGCCGAGGTTGCCGTGGTAGTGACGAACGACGCAAGCGCGCCGGTGGTCGAGGCGGCCGCCGAGCGCGGGATTCCGACGGAGGTCGTCGAACGCGACGGCGACGAACGCGAGACACACGAACGGCGCGTGCTCGACGCGTTGTCGGGGTACGACTTCGAGTTGGTGTGTCTCGACGGCTACGACCGGGTGTTGACCCCGGTGTTTCTGGACGCCGCGCCGACGACGCTGAACGTCCACCCGTCGTTGCTCCCCGCGTTCCCGGGGACGGACGCCCACGAACAAGCGCTCAGCGCGGGCGTCCGGGTGTCGGGGTGTACAGTCCATGTCGCCACCGAGGATGTCGACGCCGGCCCGACCGTCACCCAGGAGGCTGTGCCAGTGTACCCGGATGACGACCCGGACAGTCTGAAACAACGGGTGCTCACTGAGGGTGAGTACGCCGCCTACCCGCGTGCGGTGCGGTGGTTCGCCGAGGGGCGTGTCGAGGTGGACTACGACGTTGGCGAGGCACGGGTCGCGGGTGACACCGCGGACACGAGCGGCGAGGGGACGGCGTTCCCCAGTCGGCGGGTGACCGCCAGTCAACACGTCGCCGACCTCCGGTACGGGGAGAACCCACACCAGGACGCGGCCGTCTACAGCGACGGCCGAGAGGCCGGCCCGACGGTCGTCCACGCCGAACAGTTGAACGAGGGGGCGAAGGCGTTGTCGTACAACAACTACAACGACACGGACGCGGCCGTCGAACTGGTGCGGGAGTTCGACGACCCCGCGGCCGCGGTGATCAAACACACCAACCCCGCGGGGTGTGCGGTCGCAGACACCCTCGCGGACGCGTACGCCGACGCGCTCGCGACGGACCCCAAGTCCGCCTTCGGCGGGATCGTCGCGCTCAACCGGACGTGTGACGCCGCGACCGCCGAACAGGTGACGGAGTCGTTCAAAGAGGTCGTCGCCGCGCCCGACTACACGGACGACGCACTCGCCGTGCTCCGAGAATCGGAGAACCTCCGGGTGCTCGCGTTAGGCGAGACGGAGCCGTTCGGCACCGACGCCGCGCCGGACACGACAGAAGTGAAACTCACCGGCGGGCGACTCGTCCAAGACCGCGACCGGCAGGCGCCGACCCCCGACGATTTGGCGGTCGTGACGGAACGGGAGCCGACCGAGGCAGAGTCGGAGTCGCTCCTGTTCGCCTGGCAGACGGTCAAACACGCCAAGTCGAACGCGATCTTACTCGCGGACGGCACCGAGACGGTCGGGGTCGGCGCGGGGCAGGTCTCCCGGGTCGACGCCGTCGACATCGCCGCGGACAAAGCCGCCGCGGACGCGGAAGGGAAGACCGCCGAGGGGTCGGTGTTGGCCTCTGACGCCTTTTTCCCGTTCCCAGACGGGATCGAGGCCGCCGCCGACGCCGGTGTCGAGGCCGTGATCCAGCCCGGCGGGAGTGTCAACGACGACGACGTGATCGAGGCCGCCGACGACCACGGGCTGGCGATGGTGTTCACCGGCACCCGTGCGTTCCGGCACGACTGAGCGAGCGGACGGCTCGCTAACGGCTTCTGGTCACACCCGACGGTCTCACTCGACGCTGGGTGCGTTCTCGTCGGACTGCGCCGGCAGTTCGACCTCGATCTCCAACGCCGGCTCACCGACACCCTCGTAGTCGATCTCCATCTCCACCGGCTCGCCGAACGCGAACGGCAACTCCCACTCCTCGTCGACGATGGTCAGCTCCTCGCCCGACTGGAGCTGTTCGCCGATCTCGACGAGGAACCGCCCCGCCTCGGCGGCCGACAGCCGGTACTCCTCCTCGTAGTCGCGCCCGCTGCGAATCTCTGTGCGCTCGGCCGTGTCGTCTGTCTCGTCTGTGGCTTCTGCCATCGATCTGTTTAGGCTGGCCTAAATAAAGAGCGTGACGGTGTCGACGGCCCAGTGAGACCGTCACCGGCGTGACAGGACGATCGCGGCCGCGAACAGGACGGCGGCGCTCGCGACGTTGACTGGCGTGAACTGGACGACGCCGACGAGACTCGCGCCCCAGACGACTGCGGTCGCGAAGCCGACCGCGAACACGACCGTCGCGGCGAGTGGTGGGTCGTCCCGGTCGGGCGTCACACCGGTGTGTCGAGCCGGGAGAACACGTAGCTTCCGGCTGTCGGCGTCAGAACGTGATGATCTCGTAGTCGTCGTCGACCAGCGACCGGATGCTGGGGTGGCCGTCGTACTCCGCGAGCCGTTCTAAGCCGGCGGCGTCGACCGCCTCGCTCACGTCGAACGCACTCGCGCAGTAATCACACACTGAGACGTGCTCGCGGACGGCGGCGTAGAGATCGTGGTAGTCGCTCGACTCGGCTTCCAACTCGGGAATCCACTGGACCCCCGCGCCGTCGAAGATCACTTCCAACTCGTCGTCGTTCTCCGCGAACTCCTTGGCGGCCTCTAACGCGTTCAATTGCGCTACAAAGATGTTTAGACTTTGCAGACTATCTGCGGTTATTAGCCATACCCTCGGGTATTCGCGCGGTGTACCGGTCTAAGAAGACCAATTTGAGGTATTAGGTGTATTCGAACGCCACAGATCGAAGGGAGTTTAACTATGGTCTATTGTGCAGTGCTTTTATTAACATGCATGCATATCCTGCTTGTAGTGAGAACTCTCTGTCCCCCTTCCAAGCAAACAAATAGCGTCAATCAGCTAGGAGTATCGAACCTGTGAAGATTGCACACGTAGCAGACATCCATCTCGGCCGACGCCAGTACAACTACGACCAGCGGGCAACCGACGCACGACTCTCATTCGATTCATTTCTCAACGAAACAAGAGATGCGGACGCCGTTGTGATTCCCGGCGATCTGTTCGATTCACGTGATATCCGGCCGGAGACGTTAGAAGCGACGGAGGAGGCACTCGATGATCTTGACCGCCCGGTGTTCGTCTCACCCGGAAACCACGACCAGAACATGAGCCGACAACGAAAGCAAACATGGCTGGAGTACCTGAACAACCGTGGCCTCGTGACACTCTTGTCCGCCGACTTGGCAGGCGACCGGGCTGGATTCGCACCTACAGACGCCACCGATCCACGTCCCGGTGGTGGTGGATACGTAGACTTCCACAAAGGTGGTGAACACGTTCGGCTATTCGGATTCCAGTACCGAGGAGCGTACACTCCCGATGAAATCGAAAGAGTCGCAGAAGGAATCGAAGCTGTGAAGAACGCTGAGGGTGCCGCTGAGACGACAATACTGCTCGCACACTTCGGTGTGGAAGACGCAGTCCCAGACCTCGGTGCAAACGTCTCACGAGCAGATCTCACACCGCTTGAGGATGTCGTAGACAGACTCCTGCTTGGTCACATACACAAACAGTATGAGAGTGTCGGGTTCGCGTACAACCCTGGTAGTCTAGAGGCGTTCGACGTAGGCGAGGGTCGGTGGGACGGTCACGGATACTATGTTCACGACACGACCACCGGAGAGACATCGTACCGACACTCCAAGCGACGACCCTACCATACGCTCAGATTCGACGTGACCGGCTACCAGACGTACTCGGAACTCCGGCGAGCGTTCGAGGAGAGTCTGTCGGACGCCGCGTCTTCGGTCAAGACGACGTGCGCCAAGGAGATTCACCAGGCAGGCGATGGCAGTCGACGTGATCCTATCGTCAACGTTCGGTTTGAGGGAACGCTCGAACTCGGACACAGTGCGTTCGACGTGAACGAGTTGACGGAACTCACAGAGACTCGGTTGGAGGCGTTCCATGTCCAGCCGACAGACGGGACTGAACGGCAGGCAGTTCAAGAGTTGCTGGGCGATCTTGACCGCGAAGAGGCGTTCAGCGAGGACGGGACCGTGGAGACTGGCGTCCTCCAAGGTCGTGTGTTCGAGACGCTTGCCGAAGAATCGCAGTACGGCGGTGCCGCAGAGTCGGTCGCAGAGACACTCTCGGAGACGGAACAACTCGTGACCGACGACGGCGAAGGAACCGCCTCCGTCGCCGAGTTCCTCCGAGACCGTCGCCGGGAGTTGTTCCCCGACGGGCCGGGTGGAGAGGCTGACGGTACAGACACCGAACAGACGGACGAGACAGACACCGAGGAGTCGACGTGAATCTGACCATCAAATCTGTCACACTGAGTGACATCAAGAGCTACGAAGGAGAGACGACAATTGATCTCGGAGAGGGCGTCACAGCCATCCTCGGAGACAATGGTGCCGGAAAGAGTACGATCCAGGAAGCTGTCGGATACGTCATCTTCGACACCCACCCGTTCGACAAGCAGGATCGACTCGTTCGGGACGGAGAGTCGTCTGGACACGCCGAAGTGACGTTCGAAGACGCGGACGGTGAGGAGTACACCGTCCGTCGGTGGGCTGGCCGGTCGAAGTACGGCGTTCTCGACGAGGACGGGGACAGTCTGGCGTTGGGAACCAAGACCGAGGTTCAGGACTGGATCTGTACTCACCTCGGCGTCGAGGACGCAGACGACCTCCAACAGGTGTGGGAGCGGAGTATCGGTGTCCCACAGACGAACTTCCTCTCTGACTTCACCGACAGCGAGAAGGGACGGATCGACACGTTCGATCCACTGTTCGACATCGAGCGATACCGTGAGGCGTACAAGTCGCTTAGCGGTCTGGGCGGTAAGTTCGAAGACGAAATCAAAGACATTCGCGCCGAGATCGAGCAACTCAGGGGTGCGTTAGAACGGCTGCCAGATGTCGAAGCGGAAGTCTCACAGCGTCAGAAAGCCGTCAAGGAACTCGAAACGGAGATCGATGAGATCGAGACGGAGATCGAGACGTTGGAGTCCGAGCAGTCAGAGTTAGAGTCAGTACAGGAAGATCTCGACGAGACCCGACGACAACTCGATCAGCTTACAGAGACGAAGATTCCGAGTCAGCAAGAGAATGTCGAAGATGCGGGAGAAGAACTGCAAGAGTCGAAAGACGCACAGGATCGACTCGACGAGTTGGAGTCAGATCACGAGCGTCACATCGAGGCGAAGAAGGAACTAGACGACCTCCGTGACCGGAAGGAGGAACGCGACGAGTTGGAACGAGAGAGGTCCAAGGTTGCATCGAAAGTAGATCAACTCCAAGGCGAAGTGGAGCGGCTCAAGTCGAACCGTGACGACGCGATAGACGCGAAGGAGCGAGCCGAAGAACTCGCAGACGACAAGGATCGGTACGAACACCTCGACGATCGAATCGACGAGTTGGGAGACGACGAAGACCGGATCGAGGAGATCGACGAGCGTCTCGACAAAATCGAGGGGGAGATCAAATCCGAGAGAGAACAGATTGAGGAGTTTGACGAGAAGATCGACGCCGCCGAGGACCGGCGGGAAACTGCCGAAGAGTTGGGCGAGCTTCGTGATCAGAAGTCAGAACTCGTCGCACGGAAACAGAACCTCGAAGACGAGAGAGCGACGCTCGAAGCGCAAAACGAGGAACTCAGTGACCTTGACATCGGCGAGACCTCCGAAATCTCCTGTCCTACCTGTGACCAGACTGTCACCGCCGGCCACCGCGAAGAGGTGATCGGCCGGAACGAAGATCGGATCGAGACGATTCAGAACGAGGAGATTCCCGAGGTCAAGGCGGCGATCCAGAGTGTCAAAGAGGACATCAAAGCGGCAGAAGACGCGGAAGAAGCCGTTAACAAGATTTCACGGTGGAGAGAAGAGCGTTCTGAGGTCGACGAGGAAATTGCCGAGTTGGATGAGGATCGGACGGAGCTGACGGAGGAACGTGAGACGCTGAACGAACGAGTCGCCGAACTTCCGGACCTCCGAGAGGAGTACGACGAACTCGACGGCGTCGTCGAAGAGTACGGTGCTGCAACATCCGATGCCGAAAACCTCGAAGAGACACGCTCGGAGTTGTCCGACACCCGCGATTCACTCGGCGCGAAACTGATCGAGTACGACGAACTCGGTGAGCAACTCGACGAGTTCGGTGAGATAGGCGAGCAGATCGAATCTGCCGAAGAGACTGTTGAGAAGACCGAAGAAGCCCACAAGGAGTATCTCCGGAAAGAAGAGACGGCCAAGAAGCTGTCCGAACGGCAGGAAGCACTGGAGACGGAGAGAGACGAACTCGACAAGCTCACCGACAAACGTGACGAGGTCGAAGCCGAGATCGAAGAACTCGAAGAAGAGTTCGACGCCGAGAGATTGGACACCGTCGACTCGAAGATCGACGAGAAAGAGACAGATAGGGACAAAAAGGACGGGAAACTGGAGAACGAAGAGGATCAGCTAGAGCAAGCGGAAGAAGAACTTGCGGAGCTAAAAGACAAAGCAGAACGTCGGGACGAACTGGAAGCGGAGGTGACGGAACTGGAACGTGATCGGGAGTTCGCACAGTGGGTACGCAACAGCCTCCAGCAAGGTGCAGAAGACATCCGCGACCTCATCACGAGCGAAGTCGGCGGTCGAGCCAACGTGATCTTCCAGCAACTGCGCGGTAACCCGACCGAGACGCTGGTGTGGGACAAGACGTACCAACTTCGCGTCCGAGTCGCCAGGCAGGACAAACCGTTCGACACGCTCTCGGGCGGCGAGAAGATGGCCGCCGCACTCTCGGTGCGACTGGCAGTTCTCGAACGGCTGGCGTCGGTCGGAATCGCGTTCTTGGACGAACCGACGGCGAACCTCGACCGGGAGAAGCGACAGAACCTCGTGACGGAGTTGGAGCGTCTCGACGGCCTCCAACAACTGTTCGTCGTCAGTCACGACCGGACGTTCGAGTCGATGACCGAGCGTGTCGTCGAGTTGGAAAAAGACGAGACGACGGAGGCGACCGAGGTGGTGTCCGACTGATGCCCGTCGACCGTGCGGCAGTCGTCGAAGGACTCCGTGACCACGACGAAGAGATCCGAGAGTACGGAGAGTCCGACAGCGACACCCTGGAGGCTTACCGAACGGTGCTGGCAGAGACGTTGGGAACACTCGAAGCCGACGGGTTGACAGCAGAGATACCAAAAGACGACTATCCGGGCGCGCTCCCGACGACCGAGTGGAACGACTACGATAATCCGCTCGTTCCATTCGAGCAATCGGCCGAGTGGAACAACCACGAAGCAGTCAACGAGTTCGCACACGAGGCACTCTCTGGCGTGACGACCGTCGGCGTAGACGGGTCCGAACTCGGGCCGACACGGGAGTTCACTGTTCCACTCGGTCTCGTCCAGACGGCTTGGGTCGCCAATCACCACCGGACAGGTGGGGCCTACGACCGCGACACACGGACTCGTGTTCTGGGTCCGACGGCAGTCACACAACCGGCAGACGACAGTGGTGACCGACGGTACCCCGACGGTCGCGCACCGGGGCACGAACGGTACCGTGAAGAAGCGCGGGCGGTCGTCGACTGTATCGAGCGGTACGCCGACGCGGATTCGCTGACAGTCGTCTGCTACGACGGACCACTCGTGCCGACCTTCGCAAACACGCTCGGTGCCGAAGTCCGCGACGAAGTATACCGAGCGTCGATGGCGCGGGTTCTCGCCGCCTCACAACATCACGAAGTTCCAGTGATCGGGTACACGGCCGGAAGCAGTCGGACGAGTCTCTCGAAACTTCTCCGGCGAGCCGAACCCGACCGTCTCGGATCAGAGTCACTGGTACCCGACGCACAGATACTCAACGACTGGCGTGAGCAGTGGGGAGACCGGTCACTCGCGTTCGTTCACCGCCAGGACGGGACGGTAGATGGTCTGGAGACAGTCTACGAAGGACGAGAGTACGAGTTCGGCCACGAGGTTCTGTTCACGTATCTCGCAGTCGGCGACGGTCCCGGAATGGACTACGTCGAGTTCCCGGCATGGATCGCCAGAGCAGGATTGACAGACACAGTCCTCAACGTCGTTCGGGCCGAGACCGGAATCGGCCGAGGATACCCAGAGATACTCCAACAGGCCGACACGGACGCGGTATTGGACGCCGGTGACGAGCAGGAATTCCTCCGCCTCGTCACAGAGTACGCCGACGATGTCGACCTTCCGCTCGAACTGGACGCGAAAGAACTGAGCAAACGCCGACGGAGACGCTGACAGATGACAGATACGAGTCCACCCTCGGATACAGACAGACGGGCAGTACAGGCTTCGGACAAGACGCTCGGCACGGTCGTCGAGTCGAACTCACAGATGGACTACGCGGTCGAAGTGTACCGTGAGCCGGACCGTGAGGAACCGCCCGGCCCGGACGATTACGAGTTCGGCCAGCCAGTGTACGCACGGACGACCGTCGTCGGAGACGAGTACGCACTCGTCGGTGTCGTGTACGACGCCAAACTCGTCGCCCCGGATCAGGGACGAGAGACACCACGGTTGTCGACGCCGGATCAGGACGTGTTCGTGCCGAGTTACGTCGACGAACGACAGACGATTCTCGGTGTCGCAGCTCTCGGGTACGCCGAACTCACCGAGGACGACGACGGCTGGGAGTTCGAGAGCGTCGATCAACGGATGCCGCGATGGACACTGGACGTAGACGACGCTATCAGGAAGTTGTCGCCGTCTGGCTTCGAGCAGTTCCACGAGGGACCTGACGGGATTCGGCTCCAGTACTACGACCGCCTGTTGGCGACAGCTGGGGCGTTCGGTGCGGAGGTGGTTCTCGCCCTCCTCGACAGACTGGACCAGATCGGCATCGACGACGACCTGCTAGACGTGATCGAACAGCAGGTGCGATGGAGCAACGCAACTGACAGAGGTGTGGTTAGATGACAGTTCCGACACCACCTGCGGACCGTGACGCGACAGCAGCGAGCGATACGGTCGTCGGGACGGTCACCGGTCCCGGCGACGCCGCAGACGAGTTCGAAGTCGTCGTCCCTGGTGAGACGGACCTCCGAACGGGCGAGTTCGTCGTTTACGAGACGACCGTCCGAGGAACACGACGAGACGTGCTCGCTCGCGTGACGAATACGGAGGAGGAACGTGGTCTCCCCGGTGGCTTCGCCTCGGACCCCGGTGTCGATCCCGAGCAAGTGGCCGACGCACTCGGTGTTCCCACCGGTGACGCCGAACTCGACCGCGTCACCGCGCGTGTCATCGGATACTTCGACGACCGAATGGAGACGTTCACCAATCCTCGATCACTCCCAAATCCAGGTTCACGGGTTTCGCGTGCCGCCGACGAGTTCTTGGAAGCGGTCATCCCCGCAGCCGACTGGGAGAGTGACGCCGGCGTCGCGCACCTCGGGTGGCTGTTGGAACGTTCCCCGCACGATGCGAATGTCTTCCTGCCAACCGACGATCTCGCAGCGACGCACGTTGCAGTGCTAGCCTCGACTGGCAGCGGAAAGTCCTACACGGCCAGCGTCCTACTCGAAGAGATGGTCTGTCCCGAATCACGGGCCGCAGCACTCGTCTTCGATCCACACGGAGAGTACACGACTCTCGAAGAAGTCCGCCGAGACGAACACGCGGACGTGTTCCGAGAGAATGGATACACGCCGGACGTAGATGTGATCCAGCCCGAGGAGATCAGTGTCGCAATTCCGGATCTGAACTTCGCCGATCTCCTCGCGTTGATCGACGACCCCAGCAGTAGGATGGAGGCGGTCCTCAACGACGCATGGCGTCGAGTGAGCAGCGACGCCAATCAGATCACTGTCGATCAGCTGATCGAAGCCTGTCGTGAGCAGGACGACAACGGATCGACCGCAGACGCGCTGAGTTGGCGACTTCGGAAAGCACTGGACACCGATCTGTTCACTCCTGCTTCGACACGGAATCTGACCGACTACGTCTCGCCGGGGCAGCTCACCATCCTCCAGTTGGATCGACTTCGTCGGGACGATCAACAGATGCTCGCCGCCGTTCTCCTACGAAAACTGTACGAGGCTCGCCGCGAAGCGGTTCGAACGAACGGCGAGACCGGACTGGACTTCCCGCTGTTCACTCTCTTGGAGGAAGGCCACCGGTTCGCACCAGACGGCCAAGCACGCTCGCTGGGTATCCTTCGGACGATTCTCTCAGAAGGCCGAAAGTTCGGATTCGGCGTGGGTATCGTCTCTCAGCGACCCTCGAAACTCGACAGCGACGTTCTCTCGCAGTGCGGGACGCAGGTGATCATGCAAATCCAGAACCCGACCGACCAACAGGCAATTCGTGATTCTGTCGAGGATGCCGGTGAAGACGTGTTGGACGAGTTGCCGGGACTGACACCGGGGCAGGCGGTCGTCGCTGGTGACGCTGTTAATACGCCAGTACTTGTCCGGGTACGGGAACGGCACACGCCACACGGTGCCCAGAGTCTCGATGCAACGAGTGAATGGCGGTCGTCGTGGGAGCAACACGAACAAGAGGCGAACAGAGGCACAACGAGTGCGTACGAGACAGAGGATGTGGACGAGAGACCACTGTAGCGATACCTACATAACCAATTTTATCTCGTAAAATTTGTTTAAGATATATAATTTTCAAAACTAAGTATAAATTCCCTATAAGCCGACTAACGCGTTCGCCAGGCGGCCGTAGTCTGCGTGCGACTCGTTCTCAGCGAGGATCACGACTGCTGCCTTCGTCATGCGACCACAGCTACGCCCATCGTCGGCGTGAACGGCCGGGTGCCGTGCGCGGGCTGTGGGGAACGACCGAGGTGACAAACGGCTCGGCGCAGGGTTGCCGGTGTCGAAAGTGTGTGGTCGGTGATTCGAGTAAGTCACTCGCCCTGTCGACGGGAACGACGGGAACACGACCGCGTCGGCCGTGGGCCCGTTGTCTCACTGCGCTCCGCTCGGCTCGCTCCGTCGCTACGCTTTCTCGCCGTACTCGCTGTCGGTGTCGACGGCGAGGAGGATGAGGTTGCTCAACACCGCGAGCGCCTCCTCGCGTTCGGCGGTGGTGATCACGTACTCCTCGGTGGCGAGACTGACATCGTACTGCCGGTCGACTGGGAGGTCGTTCTCGGTGCCGACGGTTTTGGCCTCGCGCACGTCGTTGATCGCCTCGG
>ERZ1034486.111-NODE-111-length-24228-cov-4.081579_pt1 | contig 24228 bp, 17 predicted proteins | sample MGYA00520683_ERZ1034486 | MGnify/ENA primary metagenome ERZ1034486 (study PRJEB33760, sample SAMEA4777685) | hypersaline lake metagenome | biome: hypersaline environment; feature: brines | place: Spain | collected 2012-08 | depth 0 m ...
TCCGTGCCTCGTACGCGCCCTCCTCCCCCGTGCTGTCCCTAGACGGCACGCTCCGGGGGGCGCCCGCGAGTGCCGACCGCCTCACCGGGCCCGCCTTCGTCCCCGGCCCGGTGCGCAGCGTAGACCCGAACCGGCTGTCGGTGTCCGGCACCGTTCGGGTGCCCGGGTGGCTGCGCAGCGCCCCCGCCCGGACCGCCGCCCCGCCCAAGGACGACGCGCTGGACTCAGACGCGCTGGACCTGACGGTGGACCTCGAACGGGCCGATCTGTTTTTCTTCCGGTATATCTTTGAGGAACGAGTCTCTCGGGTGCGGGGCTTTACGACCGGCGAGCTCCACATCGGGGGAGCGTTTCACGACCCCGTGTTCGACGCGGATCTGGAGATCGTGAACGGCGGCGTGACCCTCCCGCTCTTTGGGCTGCAGTACCAGGTGGAGGGGCCGGTGGCGGTGGACCGGCGCGGCATCCATGCGCGGGGGCTGTCGGTGCAGGACGCCGACGGAAGCGCCACCGTGCAGGGAAGCATCCTGTTCAACGACTACCAGTACTTCTCCTTCGACCTGTCGGCCCAGCTCAACGGCCTTACGGTGATCGACGTGTCCCAGGCCGAGGATCTCCCCTTCTACGGCACCATCCGCGCCTCCGGCCCACTGCGCCTCACCGGCCCCCTCTCGGACGCCACCCTGCGATCCGACGCGGCCCGCACCACCCCCGACAGTGAGCTGTTCATCCCGGTGACGAGCGAAACCGTGGAGGAGGACGCCGGCTTTATCGTGTTTGCCGACTCGACGGGACGGGCGCCGGACGTCTCCACCTTCACCCGACGCCAAAACATTCTGGCCGACCGGCCCGAGGGCGTGCCGTCGTTCGTAGAAGGCCTAAACCTCGACTTCAACGTCACGGCGCCGGAGGCTTCCACCGTTAACCTCGTGTTCGACCCCGTGGTGGGCGACGTCGTGACCGTCGTGGGCTCCGGGCGCGTGCAGCTGCAGCGCACGGAAGGCGACTTTTCGGTGTACGGAAGCTTCCGGGCCACCAGCGGCACATATCTGTTTACGGCCGGCGAGGTGTTCGTGCGTCGGTTCTCGATTGCGGAAGGCACCATTACCTGGGACGGCGACCCCACAAACGCCCAGCTCGACCTCGACGCCGAGTATCGCACCCGGGCCTCCCCATCCGGCCTGCCCGGCTTCCAGAATGCCCGGGGGCGCATTCCGGTCACCGTTCTGCTCGACATCACCGGGCGGGTGGCCACCCCGCGCGTAGACCTTGGCCTCTCGCTCACGCGCAGCGAGCAGCGCAACCTCGTAGGGTCCGAGTCGCTCGATGCCGTTCTCAACCAGCCGGCCCGCACTACCGAGTACGCCACGAGCGTGCTGCTTACCAATACGTTCCTCCTCACCACCGAGTCCTTTACCCAGCCCGGCGGCGGGGAGGGCGGCTCCGAGAACCGCCTCACAACGGCGGGCAACCAGCTTGCGTTCAACAGCGTCTCGCAACTCGTGTCAAGCCAGCTCAACCGATATCTCGGGCGGGCCCTCCCGAACGTCGACCTGAATTTCGGCGTTCAGGGCGAGGACCCGGACAACCTCGACCTTATCTACGGCGTGGCCCTGCGCCTGCTCAACGAACGTCTCATCATCCGGGGCGAGGGCGTGTACACCAGCGACGACACCGAAGCCCAACAGGTGGAAGGGCCCCAGGGCGAATTTGTGGTGGAGGTGCGGCTCAGCTCCAGCGTAAGCGCCAAAATTTTCTACCGCCGGGACGGCGACGAGCTCACCCGCAACCAGTCGCTCACAAGCAGCCGCGGGGCGGGCGTGTCGTACCAAACCCGGTTTTCCACCTGGCGCGCCCTGTTCGAACGCCTCTTCGGATGGCTCCTGCCCGACGACGACCCGGAGGCCCCCGAGGACGCCCCACCCCCAGTGGCGGAGCAGACGCCAGCCCCGGCCGACTCGACCTCCTCCCCTCCACCCCGGCCCTGACGGGGGCTCTCTCCGGCAGGCGGCAGACGAACCAGCGATGCTCGCACCGCCTTGTATGACTTTTTCGTGCGGTGCGAACGTCGCGCACGGGCCCGTCGTTGTTTTTTGGTAATCCTCTTCTCCGACTGCCTTCACAACTCCACACCGCCACCATTTCGAAGACGCAAGCCGACAGCCTTCGCCAAGACATCCTCGCGTTTCTGCGTGAGCACCCCAACCAGGGCCACCGGTCCCACGAAATTGCCAAGGGACTGGGCATCGAGGACAACGAAACGTACCTTCAGTTCTGCGACGTCCTCGCCGAAATGACGGCCCAGAAGCTCGTAAAGCGGAAGGGCCGAAAGTACAAGGCCAAGGGCGAGACGCGCCACCGCACCGGCCTCCTCAGCTGCCACCCGCAGGGCTACGGCTTTGTGCAGGCCGTGGACAGCGACGAAGAGTTCTTTATCCGCGAGCCGCACATGGGCGAAGCGCTGCACGGGGACCTAGTGCGCGTCGCCGTAGCGGCCCGGCCCGCCGATGCTGGAGCGGACAAGAAACGGGAGTGCGAAGTGCTCGACATCGTGGAGCGGCGCTGCACGCAGGTCGTGGGCACCTACCGCCAGCGGGCAGACGTGGCGTTTGTGGAGCCGGACGATCAGCGCATCCTGCAGGACGTGTACGTGCCGCCCGGCGCTACGGGCAACGCCAAAGACGGAGAGAAGGTGGTCGTGTCCATCGATCGGTTCGACGACCGCAAGGCCTCGCCCGAAGGCCGCATCCTGCGCGTGATTGGCTCCGCCGACGACCCGGAGGTGCGGGTCCTCTCGCTCGCCATGAGCATGAACGTGAAGGCCGACTTCCCCGACGCAGTGGAGGCAGAGGCGGACGAAATTCCCGTCGCCATCCCCGACCGCGAGATCGACCGCCGGCGCGACCTGCGCGACAAGCCGATCTTCACGATCGACCCGGCCGACGCGAAAGACTTCGACGACGCCATTCACATCGAGGAACTCGACAACGGCCACTACGAGGTGGGCGTCCACATCGCCGACGTAAGCCACTACGTTCGCCCCGATACGGCCATCGACGAGGAGGCGCTAGACCGCGCAACGAGCGTGTATCTGGTGGATCGCACCATCCCGATGCTGCCCGAAAAGCTCTCGAACAAGGTCTGCTCGTTGCGCCCACACGAGGACAAGCTCGCGTTCTCCATTCTCATGGAGGTGGGCCCGCAGGGAACCGTGGTGGACTACGAGATTTGCGAAACGGTAATCCACTCCAAAGAGCGCCTCACCTACGACCGTGCCCAGGACTACATCGAAGGCGGGTACCCCAACGACACGATGGCGGCGGACGTGGTGCAGGCGAACCGGCTTACCAAGACCCTCACGAAGCGGCGGATGCGTGAAGGGGCCATCGACTTCGGCTCCGACGAGGTGAAGGTCGTGCTCGATGACGACGGCACGCCTACCGACATCGTCCGCAAGGAGCGGGTGCGGGCCAACCGCCTTATCGAGGAGCTGATGCTGCTGGCCAACCGAACGGTGGCCAGCCACATTGCCGATCCCACGCATCTGGAACGCCACCGTTCGAACGGCGACGACGAGCCGCTTCCCTTCATTTACCGCGTGCATGACACGCCGGACGGTGAGCAAATTCGCCAGCTCGCCGAGTACGTGCGAGTATTCGGGCACGAACTCCCCATTACGGACGGCAACGTGCGGTCGTCGGACCTAGCTGCCCTCATCGATGCGGTGCAGGGCCAGCCGGAGGAACAGGTGATCGTGCGGGCGGCGCTCCAGGCCATGTCCAAGGCCAAGTACGCCGTCGGCAACATCGGGCACTACGGCCTCGGGTTCGACCACTACACCCACTTTACGAGTCCCATCCGCCGCTATCCCGACCTCATCGTGCACCGGCTGCTCAAGCGCTACGCTCGCGGCGAAGGCCCGGCGGACGTTGAAGAGCTCGCGGCCCGATGCGAGCACTGCTCGGAGCAGGAGCGCAACGCAGAAGAGGCCGAGCGGGAGTCGGTAAAGCTCAAGCAGGTCGAATACGTGAAAAACCACGTGGGCGACGTCTTCGAGGGCGTCGTGAGCGGGGTCACCAAGTTCGGCGTCTTCGTAGAAATCACCGACCTGCTCGTGGAGGGCCTCGTCCACGTCCGCGAGATGAACGACTACTACACCTACGACGAGTCCACGTACACACTGCGGGGCGAGAGCAACGGCAAGACCTTCCGCCCAGGCGACTCGGTAACGGTAAAAGTAGCAAGCGCAAGCGTTGAGGACCGCGAGATCGATCTCCTCTTCGCGGATTAGCCGTTCGCGCCAAGGCTAGCCGTTCGCGCCGAGGGATGTCCGCCCGGAGAAGACGGCCCGGGCCGGAAACGACGCCCTACCCAGAAACGACGCCCTACACCGCCGGCGTCACGGAGCGGTCGTGCGGGACGTCGTCCGCAAAGTCGTGCACCAGGAGCCCGCTTCGCAGCTTCGGCTCGAACCACGTTGACTTGGGGGGCATCAGGCTTCCTTCGTCCGACACGGCCACGAGCTCTTCGATGCTCGTGGGGTACATGCTGATGGCCAGCTGGGCATCGCCCTGGTCCACGCGGGCCTCCAGTGCGTCGGTGCCCCGGATGCCGCCTACAAAGTCGATGTTGGGATCCCGGCGCTGATCGGTAATGCCCAGGTGCGGTTCCAGAAGGTGCGTGCTCAGGCGCGAGACATCGAGGCGGTCCACCGTGCGGTTCCCTTCAGCGGGGGGCAGCACCAGTCGGTGCCAGGCGCCTTCCAGGTAGAGACACACGCGGCCTTTTTCGGACGGCACCGGATCGTCTACGTGCCGCTCCAGCGTGAACGCCTCCCCCAGTCGGTCTAGAAAGGCGGCCGGGGACGTGGGAAGGGCCCGCACAACTCGGTTGTAGGCCATGATGTGCATGTGGCTCATCGGGAAGAGAACCGCCGTAAACATCTCATACCCCGGCACGTCGTCTCTGGCAGGCGTCTCCTCGCTGTGGCGAAGCGTCGCGGCCGCGCGGCTGGCTGCCTTGCAGCGGTGGTGGCCGTCCGCAATGTAGAGATGCTCCACGCGCCGGAAGGCCTGCACGAGCGGATCGGGGGTCTCGGTTTTCCACACGGTGTGGCGCACCCCATCGTCCGCCTCAAAGTCGTAGAGCGGAGGCTTCTCCTGCAACCGCTCCACGTGCGCCGTGATGGCCTCCTTGTCCCGGTACGTCAGCATAACCGGCTCAGCGTGGGCCTGCTGCGCGAGGACGTGGCGGGTGCGGTCGTCCTCCTTGTCCGGGCGCGTCTCTTCGTGTTTCACAACGGTGCCGTCGTCGTACTCGCCAACGGGCACACAGCCCAGAATGCCCGTCTGGGCCCGTCCCTGCGCCGCAAGCCGGTACACGTAGACCGCCGGCCCCGCCTCGCGGGTGGTGTAGTCCGCCTCCACAAACTGCCGTAGGTTGATGGCTCCTTGTTTGTAGACGGCATCGTCGTACTCGCTGGTCTCGGGCGGGAGGTCAATCTCCGGGCGTGCCACGTGCAGAAAGCTGCGGGGGTGGCCCTCCGCCTCGCCCCGCGCCTCGGTGCGGTCCACAACGTCGTACGGAACGGAGGCAATTTCTGCGGCGTGCTGCGGAAGAGGGCGCACGGCCCGAAACGGGAGAAGGGTGGCCATCGGACGGAAGCTCTGTTCGAAGCAAAGACGACACGTGTAGTATAGGACTCAGGGCGTGCAGACGCACACCGAACCCCTGCCTGCGATGCGCCTATAACGTCGGTCCAACACAGGCATCCGCACACAGGCATCCGCACCTCGGGAACCGGGCCCCTTCCCTTGCCCCTCCGGGCCCGGCCTCGCGCCCCAGTTTCTTTTCCATCTGTTTCACAGCCCCCCGCTCCGATGAACGTAACCACCCAGAAGACCTTCCGCGAGGAAGACGTTATTCTCGACTACCACAAATACGTAGGGTGCACCTTCCAAGACTGCTCCATCATCTACCACGGCGACGGCCCCACCGCCGCGGACGAGTGCGCGTTTCAGAACTGCCGCTTCGACTTCCGGTCTTCGGCCTCTTCCACCTTTAACACCCTCCGTTCGTTTTTTCACGGCGGCCTCGACGAGGTGGCCATTGACGTGCTCGCCAGCATCGTGGCGCCGGACGAAGACACCTCTCCGCTGCGGGTCCTCGGCCAGAACGATGAGGCCCGGCTCGTGCTAGACCTCGGCCGTGTGGACCCGAGCGACTTCAGCGCAAACGGCCAGCAGGGAGGCTGAGGAGCGGCGACCTCTTTTTTCAAGCCTCTTTGTTCGTCGGCGCGGGCCCCGTCTCGCCTCAAAACTGCAGTCGAAGGAGGAGGGGCGGCGCCCGCAGGCGTACAGGGTGTGCCGATGCCTGCAAGCGAGGCGGCGTGAGGACACGTCGGAGTTGATGCACCAGCAAGGCCACCCCCGCCCCGATGGCCGCTCCCGCCAATGCGTCGCTCGGGTAGTGCACCCCCAGGTAGAGACGACTCAGGGCAACGCCGGTGGCCCAGAGCGCACCGGGCCCGACGACGTACCAGCGCGGATGCGAAAGGCCCCATGACGTGACCAGGGCCGCCGCGAGACCGGCGTGCCCCGACGGAAACGACAGCTGCGCACGGCCGGGCGCAGGATGGCGACGGGCACGCGCCTGCAGCGGACGCGTGACGTACGGACGAGGACGCCCGACAGCGTGCTTGACGCCCATGATGAGGCCGTACGCGAATCCCTGCGTAAGCGTCAGGCGGTACGCCACCGCAGCCACCGCGGTGCGCTGAGTGAGGCCGGCCGCCCCCCATGCAGCCGGCACCGCGCCGTAGAAGACGGGTTGTGCCGTGGCGTGCGCTCCCCGCAGGGACGCTGCGAGGAGCGGGGGAGACGCGCAGTAGACGAGCGCCAGGCCGCGCCCGTCCAGCGACACGCCCGACGGGCCCCGCGCACAGAAGTGCGTCTCGGGTTCCACGGCCGTGGATTCCGGGGCCGGAGGACCAGGCGCCGGACGGCGCTGCGCCGATGTTTCGGCCACGCGGCCCGTCCCCAGAACAATCCCAAGAAGCAGAACCAGCCTCCAGGCACGCCTCAGGACCGTCTTGCAACTACGCCTCTTCGGGCGCCGCTGCGGCCTCCTCGTCTTCCGCCTCGGCCCCTTCCGCGTCGTCTTCTTCCGCGTCGGAGGACAGCCCAATTTCGCCTCGGATCGCAGACTTGATTTCTTCGAGCTGCTCGGGGTTGTCCTCCAGCCACTCCTTCGTGTTTTCTCGGCCTTGCGCAATGGTTTCACCGTCGTAGGAGTACCAGGACCCCCGCTTTTCCAGAATGTCGTGCTCGGTGCCAAGGTCAATGATCTCTCCGAGTGACGAAATGCCCTCGCCGTAGATCAAGTCGAACTCGGCCTCCCGAAACGGCGGGGCCACCTTGTTTTTCTTCACCTTCACCCGCGTGCGGTTGCCTACCACGTCCTGGCCGTCCTTCACGGCCCCTACGCGCCGGATGTCCATCCGCACCGACGAGTAGAACTTGAGGGCCCGGCCCCCGGAGGTCGTTTCCGGATTCCCAAACATCACACCAATCTTCATGCGGATCTGGTTGATGAAGATCAGGACGGTTTTGGTGCGGTTGATGGTGCCGGCCAGCTTGCGTAGCGCTTGGCTCATCAGGCGCGCCTGCAGGCCCACGTGAGTGTCCCCCATGTCGCCTTCCAGCTCCGCCTGCGGCACGAGCGCCGACACAGAGTCGATGGCAATGACGTCCAACGCCCCGCTTCGCACCAGGGTGTCGGCGATGTTGAGGGCCTGCTCGCCCGTATCCGGCTGCGAAATCAGCAGCTCGTCGGTGTCCACGCCCAGCTGCTCCGCGTAGTTCGGATCGAAGGCGTGCTCGGCGTCGATGAACGCACAGGTTCCTCCTTTTTTCTGCGCCTCGGCTACGATGTGGGTGGCCAGGGTGGTTTTTCCGGAGGATTCCGGGCCGAAGATCTCGATGATGCGCCCGCGGGGCACGCCCCCTACGCCCAGCGCATTGTCGAGGGCAAGCGATCCGGTGGGAATCGCCTCTACCTTCTGGTGCGGGTCGTCGCTGAGACGCATGATCGACCCCTCCCCGTGCTCTCGCTGTATCTGCTCCACGGCGAGGTCGAGGGCTTTTTCTTTCGCTTCTCCGTCCTTGTCTGACATATCGTAGCTGGCGCGACTGAATCAAAGAGAGCGCGTGAACCGCCGCCGTCCCGGGCCGGTCGGGGTCCGGAAGGGGCCGCTGCCTCATTAGACACGCCCGGCTCGTAAATCTAACGTGGCTCCGGGCATTTAGGGAAGACGCAATTCTCAACGGAAGCGACGGACGGTTGGTCCCGTTCCTTCGCGACGACACATGTTTTGGACATGCAATTCGACGATGCAGCGCGCCGGCCGTTTCCAGAGCGGTCGTCTCTGCATCGCACGTCGCCCTCTCATCTCACGTCGCCTTCATGGCGGGCCTCAGAGGACTACTGTACCAGCTTGTCGTATTCGGACGAGTGGGACGGGTCCACCTGCACGAGCACACGGTGCGCTTGGCTGGCCCGATCGCTGCCGGAAAAGAGCGCGGTGAGCTCCTGGTACTTGGTCTGGAAGAAGACGTTGAGCGCAAACGAGCGGGAGAGGCGCTGATTGAGCGACTGAAGCGTCCCGAGCAGGTCCAGCATCTGCGTGCGGGCCGCGTCCGTCTCGCGCACAAACCGGTCGAGGCCCTTTCGGTGATAGGTGTAGTAGACGCGGCGCAGGGGCTCGTGGCGCTGGTCGAGAAGGTTGGAGAGCAGCTGCACGCGGTTTTGCTGCGTGCCCACGGACGACCATCCTGGGTCCCCCGATCCTTCGGCCTGGTCCGCCACGGTGCGGGCCTGCTCGAAGTACGGCGTGCCCCCGAGTGCACTGAAGGTGTCGTAGTCGTACCCGAGGAGCAGGTAGGCGTAAAAGTCGAGCACCGACGTGAGGGAGTTGTAGCGGTTGAGGTCGTAGGTGAGCGACGAGCCGCGGCTGAAGTCGAACTGCCACTCGGGATCGTTGATGCGCGCGACGACCGAGGACTGGGAGGTGCCGTAAATGGGCCGCCGGGCCGTTACCACGAGCCGCGCCCGAAACTCAGAGAGACTGAGCGCCTCCAGCACGACCACCTGCATGGAGCAGTCGATGCGTTCGTGGCGCAAAAACTCGTCGTCGGTCCAGGACCGCGTGTTCAGGTACTCTCGGATTTTTTGTTCGAGGTCGCTCAGAAACGCGAACTCCGACTCCGCCCCGCTGATCTGTGACACGTCTACCTGCACTCGGCAGTTCAGCTCTTGCGCCTCCGCCGAGGGCACGGCCGCGGGCAACACGACGAGCCCCAAGAGCGGCAGTGCGAGCAGCCAGGACGGTGGGCGCACCCAGTCCACAAACGGCGAGTCGAAGCGGTGGGAAGCAACGAGCGGCATGTGCAACTTTGGGCCGGCCCGGAGGTTTCCTAGCCCGTTTGATTCTTTTGGAAGCCGTGTGTATTGTACAAATCCTTCTCACATTCATTTTCGGAGCGGTGCGATGCGGTGGTTGGTGGGGCTCTTCCTTGGCGGACTCGCGGTGGCGTTCGGAAGCACCGAGCCGGCGCTCGGGCAATCCGGATACGACCGTCTGGGAAGTGCTCGTGCCGCTGGGCTCGGGTACGCCTCGGCGGCACTCACCTCCGCGATGGGCGTGCACGCCAACCCGGCGGGAAGTGCCCTTCGCGAACGCAGGGGCGTGTCGTTCTTTGCCCGCCAAAGCTTTGGGCTATCGGCGCTCCGGTACGGATCGGCCGCGGGCGTATGGCCGGCGCGCTGGGGCGCGGTGTCGGGTGGGGCGAGCACGTTTGGGGGCGGTGGGTACCGGGAGGTGCACTACAGCCTCGGGTACGCGCGGGCCTTGCAGCCGGGCACCACACGGTCGGTATACGTGGGGCTCCTGGGCCGCTACTACCACACCCGCATCGACGGGTACGGGGGCGCGGGAGCCATGGGGGTACATCTGGGGGTGCTGCTGCCACTTCTGCCCACCCTTTACCTGGGCGCGCACGCCACCAACGTAAATGCCCCTGCCCTTGCGGACGGCGAGCCTCTGCCCCAGACCCTCGCGGTGGGGCTCCAGTACCGGGTGCGGCCTTCGGTACGGGTCGTGGGCGACGTGTTCAAGGACCTTTCCTTTCCGGCCTCGGTGCGCGGAGGACTGGAAGTTCGTCCCCTCTCCACCCTTGCGCTCCGTGCCGGCATCACCAGTGCCCCGGTGCGATTCACCGGAGGCGTCGGCCTTCGCCTGGGGCGCCTGCACGCCCACGTTGCCGCCGAGCAGCACAATACGCTTGGCTGGTCGCCATCGGCCGCCCTCGAAGTGCACTGGTAGGCCGAGCGGGCAGCGCCGCGGTGTCTCACATCCCCATCCCCCCATGTCTCGACTCTACTGGACGCTCTGGCTTGTCGCGTGGGCCGTGCTGCACGGCCCCATGGACGGGATACGTGCCGCACACGCCCAAACAGCAGACTCGGTAGCCGTCGACACCACGGCCCCACCGCCCCTAGACCGCGTTCTCGATCTCTTCGGCGGAGAGAACCGGACGACGGCGCAGGCGGCAGAGCGCATTGCCGACCTTTCCACCAACCCCCTTAACGTGAACCGGGCCTCGTCTGCGGCACTGGCCGTGCTGCCCAGCCTCTCCGAAGCCGACGCCCGTCGCCTCGTCCGCCACCGCCGCGCACACGGGCCGTACGAGACGTGGCGGGCACTTGGCCAGGTGGACGGGCTTTCGGCGGAGGCCCTTCGGGCAGCGCGTCCATTTCTCGTCGTGTCTCCCCCCGGCCCCTCCCTCTTTCCCAGCCTCCGCACAATCGCCTCGAATCTGTCCTTCAGCCTGACGCAGCGGTACGGCCGCTCTCTCGACCTCGGCCGCGGCCACCGCACGGGCCGGTTCGTCGGCTCGCCCGGTCGGCTCACCACCCGCCTGCGCCTGCGGCACAAGCGCCGGCTGGAGCTCGCCCTGACCCTTGACAAAGACCCCGGCGAGCCGCTCCGATGGGCCCCGTCGGCAGACACCTACGGCTTCGACCACGTCGTGGGAAGCTTTACCCTGCGCGACCTTGGGCCGGTACACACGCTGGTTCTGGGGGATTTTACGACTCAGTTTGGGCAAGGGGTGGCGCTGTGGCAGGGCCTCCGCTTCGGGAAGGGGCGCGACCCGGTGTCGCCCATCCTGCAGACCGGGCGGGGCATCGGGCCGTACCGCTCGGCCTCGGAGGCCAATTTTTTCCGTGGTGCCGCCGCGACGGTGGCGCTGCCGGCGGGGCTTGCCCTGACCGCTTTCGCCTCCCGCCGCCACCGCGACGCAACCATCGACTCCTCCCGCACCGGCCCCGAAGCGCCCTCTGGCCCCCTGCCTGTTCGGTCCCTCTCGGCGAGCGGCCAGCACCGGACCCCGTCGGAAATCGCTCGCAAAGGCACCTTCGGGGAGACGACGGTGGGAGGGGCGCTCGACTACCGCACCGCTCAGGTTCACGTCGGCGCGGCGGGGTACCACGCCCGGTTCGGCCGCCCCCTCCGGCCCGGCGACCGGCCCAGCCGGCGGCATCGCGTGGCCGGACGCCACGCGTCTCGGGCGAGCGTGTACGCCACCGCCACGTGGGCGGACTACACGCTCTTTGGCGAGGGGGCGTGGGCTCCGGGCGGCACGTACGGCGGCCTGGCGGGGGCGGCGCTGGATGGCCCCTGGGCCGAGGCCGTGCTGCTGGGCCGCTGGTACCCGCCGGGTCTTGCGGGCCTCTACGGCAACGCCTTCGGGGACGGCAGCCGCCCCCAGAACGAACAGGGAATGTATACCGGCCTGCGCCTCCGCGTGGCGGAGAAGTGGACCCTGGGCATGTACTTCGATCAATTTCGCAGCCCCTGGCTACGCTTCAACGTGCCCCGCCCCACCACCGGCTGGGAAGGCCGCGCAGTGGTAGAGTACGCCCCGCGGCCCTGGCTCTCCGCCTACCTGCAGGGGCGGGCTCAGGGTCAGGAACAGGCGACCGAGCGCCCCGGCCCCGGTGGGCGGTTGCTAGAAGCCGTCCAGGAGGAGCGCCGCCTCTCCCTCCGAGGCCACGTCGAGTACGTCTTCAGCGACGCCCTCACCGCGCAGACCCGCATTGAGGTGACCCGGGCCGCTTCGTCTGGTACGGTGGCGGAGGGCTTCTACCTGTCGCAGGGCCTTCGTTGGTCGCCCACGCCCTCGCTCCAGATCGACGGCGGCCTGGCTTTTTTCGACACCGACGGGTTTGCGGGCCGCATCTACGCGTACGAGCGCGACATCCGGTACAGCTTCTCCGTTCCGGTCTTCTTCGACCGGGGGCGCCGTTCGTACATTCTTGCGCGGTACACCCCCGTGCCCTCACTCACACTCGAAGCCAAGTACGGCATCACCACCTACGCCGTCCCCTCCACAATCGGCTCAGGGCTAAACGCCTACCACGGGACCAGCCGGCGCGGACTTCGTGCCCAACTTCGGTGGACCCTGTAAAAACACCCCACGTACGCGGCCGTGCTGGTGCGCATCCGTGGGTGCGCATCCGCGGGAACCCGTCCACGAGATTCTGGCACGGTGATTGATCGGATGATTCTACGTGGATCCTTGGCCCTGCACGTCCATTCGCGTGATGCGGCCGCACCGATCCATCACGGACGTGCTGAACCGCACGCCCTACAGAGTCGATGGCTTTTTTCGGTTGTCTCCCCACCAGTGTACGAGCCCATGAGCAATTCCCAGAGCCCGCGCATCCTGGCTGTCGAAGACAATTCGGAAACCCAGCTGCTGCTGGAGCACCTGCTGAAAGGGTCCTACGACGTTGAGGTGGTTCCAGGGGTGGAGGGGGCCCTCGACGCGATCGACGACGGCACGTTCGATGTTCTCCTCCTCGACATCAATCTCAGCGAGGATCAGACCGGGACCGATCTTCTGCACCTCATTCGGGAGCGAGACAGCATGGCGGGCGTTCCTGCTGTGGCCCTCACGGCCTACGCCATGCCGGGCGACCGAGAAGATTTCCTCGAAAAGGGCTTCAACGAGTATGTGAGCAAGCCCTTTACCCGGGCCGACCTGACGGACGCCATCGAAAATACCCTGAACCCCGCCTAGGGCCGTCTTCTGCGCGCACGTGCTGGTGGATGCACGTGTTAGTTCATGCATGTCGCCTTCAGGGTATCGCGGCGATCGGACAGAACCGACTCCCACTCGGACTCGTCAACGGGCTCGTCGCCCTTGAAGTACTCCCACTCGTCGACGCTCTCGTCGGAAATCACGACCGGGTTGGACATGTGGGCCACCCGTTTCAGCACAGGCGAGGTGCCCATCTGGTGGACGAACGTGATGGTACACGCTCCGTCTGGGGTTTTCTCCTTGACCGACAGCCAGTTGTCTCCGCACACCTGGCAGCTGTAAAACCGAGACTCTTGCTCGCCCCCGAGCAAGTCGTCGACCGCATCTTCCTCGTCGAGCGCGACCTGCATTGGTTGTAGGCTCTCACAGCCACAGGTCTTGCAGTGAAGCTTTTCCATGAGGCGCATGGGGCATTGGTGAGTGCAAAGCGCTTATTTGCACGCGCTCTGCCGGTCAAAGTTCGTACGGCGACCGTTGTGCGGTCCTTCTCTTCCCCCGTTCGTGGGGGGCTACCGCCAAACGGCCTCCGTGTCCTGCGGCTCCACCCGAAACGCGGCCCCGAGTCGGAGATCGAAATTGAGGACGTAGAAGAACCGGAATTGCAGCCCAATTCCGGCCCCCAGCGCGGAGCGCGTTCCCCCCGCCCCGCTTCCGACCGGGGCCAAGGTTTGCCCAAACCCGTATCCGTAGAGCGCCTTCGCGTAGAAGGGAACGAGGGTTGATCCGTCGTCGATGTACCAGAGCGGCTGCGTGACCTCCGCTCCCAGCCGGAGAAACGTGCCCGCCCCGAGGGCAACGTCGGTGTAGCCACGCGGCACAAACTGCTGTGTGGCGAGCACCGATCCTGCGTTTTGAGTGAGAAGGCCGGCCCCGAGCCGAACCCCCGTATGGCTGCGGAGCGCAAGCGGCAGGTATAGGTCGGCGTCTGCACGCAGCGCCCGCCGTGCCGCCACGCCGTCGGTCCACGCATCAACCTTGGCGAGAGTGCGGAGAATGAGCCCCTGGTTGGGCACGAGATCGCGTGGGTTTTGCTGCAGGCGATAGCCGAATACGGCCTGGGGCGTGAGGGTGACGCGGTCGCGCCACTGCCGGAGCGCACGGGCCCGAGCAGGATCGATGGCGGCGAGGGGATCACCGAAAAAGCGGGTTTGGCGGTACTCTGCCCCCAGGCCCACCGCCGCACTTGTCTGGTAGACGTTGGACTGCAGGCGCACAGGGAGACGCGTCCCCAACTCTACGCCCCGCTCCTCGAACCCAATCCGCCCCGGTTGCGTCCCCGTCGGCGTCTGGAGACGTGCCGGGACCGTCTCCGGCGTATTGAACACCGTGAGCGACGGACGCAGCCGCCAGTGCCCCGACTGCACTGTGGCCGCCCCCCAGAGACGCCCGGTCTGCCAGGACGCCGTGCCCCGGTACCGCCAGCGTCCCAGCGGATCGTTGCCCGCAAGGCCCAGCCCCACCCCCAGCCCGAGCTCTTCGTACCGGGACCCGGAGGGGCCGTCCAGCTCGTCGGTGTCGAACGCGAGCGTGGGGTAGACGGCCCGAGGAGCGAGGTGGCGCCAGGCCTGGTACGGACGGGACTCGGGAAAGTACGGGCGGCCTCGTCTCGCCTGCGGGCGCAGTGCCGGCGGACGAGGCTGCTCAGTGCCCAGGATCACTCGCGACGTATCGACGGACGGCGCTGCCTCCGGCCGAAAAGGCATCCGGGCCAGCGCATGGCGTTCGTGCCGATACGCCACGAACGCCACCGACGACCGATCGGGCGACAGCGCCGGCTCGAACGCCCCGAACGGAACGTTGCTGAGGCGGCGAACGCGGCGTGTCGTCGTGTCGAACGCGTACACGTTGGGCGTGCCGCAAAGGTCGGCGGAGAACAACAGGTAGCGCCCCTCCGGCCCCCACGACACGTCGTAAATCGTCGCGTCTTCCAGCCCCAGCCAAGGGCGCAGCCGGAAGGCCTTGCGGGGCTGGGAGGCGGCCCGGTAGATGCGCTGGGTGCCTTTCACATTCAGCAACACCGCAACGGTCTGCCCGTCGGGCGATGGGGCAAGTTGCTTGAGCCGAGCCCGGTCGAAGCGGGTGTGCGCACGGGCTTTGCCCTCTTCCACAACTGCCCACTGGGTGAAAGCCCCATCGTTCTGGATGGCCCAAACGGCACCGGTAGGGGCCTCTACGGGAGCAAACACCCGCCCCCGCTCTGTGAGCCGAGTGGCCGCCCCAGTGGCAAGAGTCACCCGCTCGGCCTCGGCCACATCTCGGGTGGGCACCCAGGGGTCCGGAACATAGCGCGACGCGTACAGGGCACTCGTATCGCGCCCCAGGCTGTAAGCATAGTCCTCGGTGAGGGTCTGGACCCGGATAAGCGACCGCTCGCCCGTCTCCGCGGAGACCCGGTAGAATCCCCGGCGCACGTCGTATCCGTGCAGATACGTCACCAGGGTATCGGCACTGATCCAGTAGGGGCGCCGGTAGTTGTGGCCCTTCCTAGCGGCGATGGTCGTCGTCTCCGTGAATGGCCGACGGCGCTCCAGGTCGCGCCGGTAGCGGGCCCGCAGCGTAGTACGGAGGCGGTCGCGGAGCGCACCGGGCCACGCCCCGAGCCCGGCCCGGAGCCCCACCCCAAACCCCAAGAGCGGAACCCGGTTGTGCAGGGCCACGGCGTCGCGGAAAAACGCCGCGTTCGTGGAGTCCCCACGCTGCGCCCACGCCTGGAAGGCATGCGCCCCACCGATGTAAAATCGGTTAGACGGCTGTGTGTACCGGGGAGGCTCCAGCATCTGCGTGAGCGACCACGGATCTTCAGACAGCATGGCCGCCTGCATCTTCATGGTGAAGAGAGGCGCATTGAGGCGCCCGCCCCGGTCTCCGAGTTGGCTTTCGCGGTACACCGCCACGCCCTCCACAAGGCCCCGGGGCGCCGTCAGGTTGCTGGCCCGCGCCGCGTCCGGCGCAAAAACACGCAGCACCTGCCCGATTCCCCCACCCGCCTCCACCTCGCCGTGCATGGCGTGAACAAGCTCGTGCGGACCCACGATGGCGGGCCAGGACGCCGAGCGGGCCACGAGGGGATCGTTCCGAAGACTGGGCGCCTCAATCTCTTGCTTGAACGGGAACGGCGTCACGAATCCATTCGACCGGTCCGAGAAGCCGTCCACAACGACCGGCATATCGATGGGGCGGGGCGTAAGGCCCACGAGGCGATCTGTGCCAGCCCGGCTCTCCCGAAGAGACCGCCGGATGCGCCACGCCGCGTCCTCTGTTCCCACCTGGTAGATCATGTCGAAGTGCTCCCCCTCCGCAACGCGATATTCCACGTCGTCGGGGCGGTACGTCACCCCGTACAGGTCGGCCCCAAGCTGCGTGCCCCCCTGCGCCCATCCCGTACAGGGAACCAGGAGAAGCAGGAGTCCTCCCATCCATGCCAGACTCCGAAGCGCTGAGGTCATGAGTGTGGTGGCAGTGCCGACAGAACAGACGCAGACGCGCAATGGGCAAGTCGTGGCCTTCGCGTTGGCCTCCCGAAAAAATTAGCCTCCCGAAACTAGGAAAAGCGGCCGCACGGGGGGAGCGCAGCCTCGGCAACACCAGACCCACAAGCTGTTTAGCGGATTGATGTTTCGCCGACACGAACGCAACGACCGACGAGGTGCCGCCGGGCGTACACAGTGGGCGAGATCTACAAAGTCGCAGCGCTGGGCCAAGCGCCGAGTTCTCACCGGGGCGGCCACAGAACGTCCCCCACACAGCTTTGCAGCCCGAAAGGGCCGGCATTGGCAAAGGCCGCGTTGGCAACCTTGTGTCCAGGCTTTCGTTGTACGCTTTCCCGTTTTTCTTTCCGAACAGCCTCCCGCGAGAACGTGCTTCGGCGGAGGCCCCAACAGCTCTGCAAATGGCCAGCTCTGCAAATGGCCCTGCCCCGATGGCCCACACCCTCGAAGCCCGCTGGTTTGCCTCCCTTCCCCTCCCCCCGGCACTGCGCGACGGGTTCGACGCACTGGGTCTGGTGAAGACGCGCTCCCAAACCGACCTGTACCTGCCCACGGAGGATGCGTCTCTCAACGTGAAGCTACGGGACGGGCACATGCAAATTAAGCGCCGCCTGAGCGGGCCGTTCCAAAAGGCGCTGGCGCCCCACGCAACGGGTAATCTCGAGCACTGGACAAAGTGGTCCTTCCCTCTGACCACGGAACGAGCTGCTCTCTGGGACGACGACCCTACCGACCTCTGGGTTCCCGTACAGAAAACGCGGCACCAACTTGCCGTGCCCCCCTCCGAGCAAACGGCCCTGGCGGACACGCTTCCCACCGCGCCGCCAGCCACCCTCAACGCCGAGTTGACAACCGTAGAGGCGGGCCCAGACAAAGCGTGGACCTTGTGCGTGGAGGCGGAAGGCCCCACCCCGAGCCTCTCCGACACTCTTCTCACCGCTGCCCCCCACCTGCTGGACGACCTGTCCTCTGTCTCGCTCTCCCCCGATCAATCGTACGGATACGCCCGCTGGCTACAACAGCGCCCCGGTGCGAACCCCCACCCAGCCCCCACGGTGCGGATTTCAGACTTCTGATGCTTGCATGTCTGACGATCGGGTCTCCTTCGGGCACTTCTCCCTGCAGAGAACGGTCCGTTGAGACAACGCTCTTTCCCCAAAGGAAAAGCCGTTGACCGAGAAAAGAGCCCCCGCCCAGCGAGGTTGCCGGGCGGAAGCAGAATTGCGGACGGCGGTGGGGGAATTCGAACCCACAAGACCCGTGCGGGCCCTCCGGGTTTCGAGACCGGTGCAATCAGACCCAAACCGGATGGGGACCGAACGCGACCGCAGGCAAAAACGGGATTCCAGAACGTATTCACGTACCGGGAAGGTTGCTGAGGATGCAGCGACGGTGCTTGCCATCAAGGAAACGATGTCTCCCGGCCTTAAGGAAACGATGTCTCCCGGCCTTGAAGAAACCGGCGAAGACGCTCTCGCTCCGGATCAGTTCTTGAAAGCAGACCGACTGTTGCGACAAAGAAGTTGCAACAAAGAAAGCGCCCAGCCCCCACCAGGAGCTGGACGTTGGTGCTCACTTGGCACCGTGGAGAAGTGCATCGCTTGGAAGTGAGGCGTGCCGATCTCCCACCAAGAGACCAGCATGCGTTCAACGGACACGCCCAACCCGCGAATTTAACGGCTGCCCTCGCGCCTTCACGTCTTTTTTGCCTCAGGCTTACATCAGCGTCGCATTTCCTGTTGACAACCCGGGGGTCGGTTTTGGTATCATGTACAGACCAGGTTACTCAAAGGCTTTAGCCCGCCGCAGCGCTGCCCCCCCCGCCCTACGCGCTGACGGCGGGCTATTTCTTTGGCGCCGGGGATCTTCACTTCTGCCCCTCTTCACGAAGTATCTCTTGATGGCATGTACGTGCTTTCAAGACAGCTCTGCCACTTGAAGGCATCGGTCCTAATTCTTGCGCTATCAGCCGTGCCGTTACTCGGCCTCGCGGCCTGGGACGCAAGAGCCCAACCCGAGCCCGCAAAGGTGGGAGAAGAGGTTCCCAGCTTCGAGATTGAATCGCTGCGGGACTCGGGGCGAGCCGTCACTCCCTCAGATTTTGAAGGCCGCTACGTGCTGCTGAACCTCTGGGCCACGTGGTGCGCTCCTTGTATTGAGAAGATTCCCGATCTCCAAGAGGCGCGGCAGCGCTACTCTGAAGAGAAGCTTGCCATCTTGAACGTCTCGTTCGACAGATCTCGGTCGAAGGCAACGGCGTTTTTGGAGAAGCGTGAGATGCCGGGGAGCCACGCATACGCAAGCGGAGGGCTCATGGGTGAGTTTGGGGATAAGTTCGCCCGTATGCCGGGCGCGTCTGCCTCAATGGAAGTACGCGGGCTACCCAACTTGACCCTCGTCGGGCCAGAGAGAAAGGTCGCTGGCATCATTACGGCCGGAGATTCGGCCGACCTTCTGGAGATGCTGAGCGAGCATCTTTCGGGACGTCAGTCTGGATGACTACCAGCCCTCCTCAGAGGCGCCATCCACTCGTTCATGGGCGACGGGAGAGGACAACTGGCTCAGCTGGTCCAGGAAAATCCGCCAAACAGCATCTCTCAACTCGCAGCAGTGGACCCTACATCTGGAAGCGTCTTCGCTGCCACCGTGCCGAAATGGGCTGACTGCTCAACCGTTGCTCATCAACCGTTGCTCAACTCGAGCAATCAGCCCGCCTGAAGAGAGGAAGAGGGGCGGTGGCTACCACCCACTCCTGAAACACAAAAAGCCCCTCAGAACGCTCTGAGAGGCCATTTCATGCGGCGGTGGGGGAGGGATTCGAACCCCCGGGACCCATACGGGCCCTCCGGTTTTCGAGACCGGTGCAATCAGCCAGGCTCTGCCACCCCACCGTGAAGAGGGGACGTATCTCTGCAGTACTTCCACAAGCTCAATACACTCCCTCCTGCGGTGCGTTCCTGCGGGCGACCACCCGCGTCGTCAAAAAGGGCATGAAGGCCCCCACCTCCAACGGGCTACAGGGCCGCCGCCACGATGGACGGCACCGCGCTGAGCACGGCATCGAGCGCCTCCGTATCGCGTCCGCCCGCTGAGGCCAGGGTGGGGCGTCCGCCCCCGCCCCCGCCCAGTCGCTCTCCGAGATCCCCGACGAGCGCTCCGGCCTGTAGATTGTGCTCCGCAATGAGGTCGTCGGCGACGGTGGCCACGACGTAGGCCTTCTCTCCGTCCTCCCCGAGGCTGCCCAGAACGCCCACGGCCCCCGCGCCCAACTTGTCGCGCAGCTGCTGGCCAAGGTCCTGCAGGTCGTCCATGTCGGCGCGGTCGAGGCGGCCCGTCACCACGGTCACCCCGTCCACCAGGGTCGCATTCTCGGCGACAAAAGTGTCCAGGCGATCCGCAAGCTGATTTCGGCGGAGCTGGTCGACCTCGTCTTGTAGACGCTCGCGCTCCTCCTGCAACTCCGCGATTGCGCCCGGCAGCGAGTCGGGACGTGACCGGAACTGTCGGCGTGCGTGCTGTAGCTCCTCCAGCTGCGACCCCACGTGCGCCAGTGCCGCCTCCCCGGCCACGGCCTCCACCCGGCGCACGCCCGACGCCACGGATCCCTCCGATAGGAAGCGGAAGAGCCCAATCTCGCCGGTGGCGTCGACGTGGGTCCCGCCGCAGAGCTCCATGCTAAACGCGGGGTCTAACGTGATGACACGGACCCGGTCGCCGTACTGCTCGTCGAAGAGAGCGGTCGCGCCCCGGTCGAGCGCCTCATCGAGGGGCACGTCCCGCGCCTCCTGCTTGGGAATGTTTTGCTGAATGACGGTGTTAATGTGTTGCTCCATGTCCCGGAGCGTTTCTTCATCAACCGCATCGAAGTGGCTGAAATCAAACCGGAGGCGGTCCGGGGCCACGAGCGATCCTCTCTGCTGCACGTGGTCGCCCAGGGTCTCGCGAAGCACGGCGTGCATGAGGTGCGTGGCCGTGTGGTGAACGCGGATTCGACTTCGCCGCTCAATGTCCACTGTCGCCTCCACCGGGCCCTCCAGCTGGTCCGGCAACGAATCCACTGTGTGGGCGATGCGCTCGCCCTCGTACTGGGTGTCGAGCACCTGGACCGTGTCGTCGCCAATCTGAAGCGTACCGGTGTCGCCCACCTGTCCCCCGGCCTCGGCGTAGAACGGCGTGTGGCTCAGTTCCACCTCGTACTGGCGCCCCTCCTCGGTCTCCACCACGCGGACGGCCCGGATCTCGGCTTCATCGACGGCGTCCTGGTCGTACCCCACGAACATCGATGATTCGTCGCCGTCGGTCACCGGTTGCCAGGCGTGCACGTCGCTCTGATCCACGGCAAACTCCGAGGCGGCCCGGGCCCGCTGCTGCTGCCGCTCCATGAGGGCTTCGTACCCCTCCATGTCGACCGCCAGGTCGCGCTCACGGGCCATGAGCTGCGTAAGATCGATCGGGAACCCGTAGGTGTCGTGCAGGAGGAAGGCGACCTCTCCGGGAAGCGTGCCGTCGCGGGCCGTACGGGCGAAGGAACGCAAAATCTGACTCTGGTCGTCGGTGTCGACGTACGCCTTCTCCAGCAAATCCATGGCTCGCGAATCCCCCTGAAGCTCGCCGAGAAGACGATCCGTTACCTCCCCATCCTTTTCCTGGAAGCTCGTCACGTAGGGCGCCACGCGCTCGAAAAACTCGATTCCGGTGCCCAGGGTCTCGAGGAAACTTTCCTCCTCGGACTGAATGGCCTGCTCGATGTAGTCCTGTTGCTCTGCGAGGCCGTCGAACGGGCCGCCCATCTTCTCGACCAGCGGGTCGACGAGCTGGTACAGAAACGGCTCGTCCAGCGCGAGGGTCTGGTACCCGTAGCGGACCGCCCGGCGCAGGATGCGGCGGATGACGTAGCCGCGTCCTTCGTTGCTCGGCATCACCCCGTCGGAAATGGCGAAGGCGATGGCCCGGATGTGATCGGCGACCACGCGGAGGGCGATGCGCACACGCTCGTGCTCGTCCTCGTCGTCGATCCGAAGGTCGTCGTAGCCGCGCACCTCCTCGCGGGGAGAGAGATCCGCCACGGCCTGGAGGAGCGGCGCAAAGAGATCCGTGTCGTACGTGGACTCTTTGCCCTGCAGGACGGCCACCATGCGTTCGAAGCCCATCCCCGTGTCCACGTGCTGATCGTCGAGCGGCTCCAGGCTGCCGTCCGTCTGCGCATTGTACTGGATAAACACCAGGTTCCAGAGCTCCATCACGTGCGGGTGGTCCGCATTGACCAACTTCCGGCCCGGTGTCTCGGCCCGCAGTTCCTCCGGACGAAGGTCCACGTGAATCTCGGAGCAGGGCCCGCACGGGCCGGTGTCGCCCATCATCCAGAAGTTTTCCTTGGAGGGCTCGTAGAGCACACGCTCGTCGGGCAGCGGGGTCTGCGAGAGCCACAGGTCGTACGCCTCTTCATCGGCATCGAGGCCAAACTGCTCATCCCCCTCGTGGACAGTGGCGTAGAGCCGATCGGGCGCAAGCCCCCACCGCTCCACCAGCAGCTCCCAGGCCCACCGGATGGCCTCCGCCTTAAAGTAGTCGCCGAAGCTCCAGTTGCCCAGCATCTCGAAAAAGGTGTGGTGGTAGGTGTCGTGGCCCACCTCCTCCAGGTCGTTGTGCTTCCCCGAGACGCGGAGACACTTCTGCGTGTCCACGGCGCGGGAGTAGGGACGCTGCCCGGTCCCCAGAAAAACATCTTTAAACTGGTTCATGCCGGCATTCGTGAAGAGAAGGGTGCTGTCCCCTTCCGGCACGAGCGAGGCACTGGGGACGACCTCGTGCCCCTTCTGCTCGAAAAATTGCATGAACTGCCGCCGGATCTCCTCAGAGGTACGGGCGGTGGTCGCGTCGGCTTGAAGATGGGGATCCATCGAAGCGTTGGGCATTCGGTTCTCGGTCGGAGTGAGGTTTGTAAGTAATTGGGAGACAAGTGAGTAGTCACATAGACCTCAACTAAGGGATCGGACTACTCTCGTCGAAGATCTCGGCGAGGTTCACTTCTATGTCTGTCGCCGGGTCATGGAGCGTGCCGGTGGAAACGGTGGTCGGCTCCGTTTCACCGGTACAAATGGTGATCGACCCTGAAAATTCATCTCCGTCTTTGGGTAGACACAGAGGTCCGGTGTCACGCGAAGGTTGCCGAGTTGAAGGGATAACTCACCGAAGGACATGTACTGGTCCTGGTAGTGGAGGAGCGCACCGGCAACAACCGATTGAATACCCCCGTGATTTCGACTGGGCGGGGACTTATCGCGCTCCTGTTCGTGGGCCGTGGGGTTCTGCGTCGTCTCCATGGCGGCGAGGGCGTGTGACCGGCAAACAGCGGTTGGGAGAGCAATAGGGTGTACGGCTGAGTGCGGTGAGGATTCCGGGGAGTATTGCGTATTTCGTACTGCGTCCTCGCCGCGTCGCAAGCCACACGCAATACGAGCTACGGAACACGCAACGCGCAATCGTCACTGCTGATCGCTGGGCGTCGCTCTCGATACGTATGGATTCTCCGCTACGTACCACCGCCAGGGCCGCTCCACGCCTTTGGAGATGCCGATGCGCGACGACCGCGCCACCTGGGCCGCGTCCACGGCCCGCCCCTCGGCAAGGTACAGCGGGGCGTCCGTAAGGGAGGTGCCGTGCTGCACGTCATCAATGCCGAATGCTTCGGTGAGTTTGCCAGGGCCATTCGTGAGGTCCACATCCCGCGAGCGTTCCCGGCGCGTCCGCATGGCGTCCCACCCTGCCACCGGCTCCACCGCCCGAATGAGGACGGCCCCCGCCGTGCCCTCTGGCTCGGTCACCACGTTGAGGAGCCAGTGTCTCCCGTAAATGAGATACACGTAGGCAGTTCCCGGCGGGGCAAACAGGTCGCGCCCCCGTCCGCGTCCCGCAATGACGCCGGTCTCCGGGTCTTTCTGGAGATGCGCGGCGTGAGAGGCCGGGTCGTCCTCCGTGTAGGCCTCCGTCTCCACAATGCGCCCCATGAGGCGCGGGCCGGTCGGCAGCGCATGCACCAGCACGTCTCCCAGCAGGGCCCGCGCGACTGTCTTCGTGGGGCGGTCGAAGAACGAAACAGGGCGTGAGGTCATGGATGCTGAACAGTTGGCGGGCAGTGGAGTAGACAAACTGTACAAAACTTCACCGAAGCCGTTCGCTTATGCCTTCGCTGTCCTCCGCCGATGTCGCCGTGGATGCCTCTACCGACGCAGCCAGACTCACGGCACTCATCGTTGAGGTCGCGAACGCTGAGGTCCGGCTGCGTCCGGACTCCGGGCATCGGGAGGTCCGAGTTCGTGCCATGCCCACGGAAGCCTCCTCCCCCCTGCCTCCCGCCCTGGAGCAGGACGCCTTGTCCGTGGAAGCGTCAGGAAATCGTCTGCGTGTGGCTTCCGACACTGCGCCCGTCTCCGCAGCGACGTGGCGCCAACACCATTGCGCGGCGTCCGCGGTGCGGCTCGTGATCGACCTTCCGCCCCGCCTCCGTGTGTCTGCTCATCTTCCCGGCGGCCATCTCTCGGTGGCGGGGCTGAACGGAGCGCTGGACGTGACGGCGC
>ERZ1034486.112-NODE-112-length-24154-cov-4.446284_pt1 | contig 24154 bp, 16 predicted proteins | sample MGYA00520683_ERZ1034486 | MGnify/ENA primary metagenome ERZ1034486 (study PRJEB33760, sample SAMEA4777685) | hypersaline lake metagenome | biome: hypersaline environment; feature: brines | place: Spain | collected 2012-08 | depth 0 m ...
ACGACCTGCCGCACCGCAAGCACGTGGGCGAGGTGGTGCACGTGCCGCTGGAAAAGGACCCGGACGGAGAAGCGGGGCGCGTGGACCTGCAGGCCCTCCAGGCGGCCATCGACGCGCACGCCGACCGCCTCAATTACGTGGCCATCACCGCGGCCTCCAACGTCACCGGCATCGCCAATCCGGTGCACGAGGTGGCGCGGCGGGCCCACGCGGCCGGCGCCCTCTGCGTGGTCGACGCAGCACAGTCTGCCGCCCATGCGCCCCTCCGGGTGGCAGGCGAGGGCGACGCGGACGCGATCGACGTGCTCTGCATGAGCGGCCACAAGATCTATGCGCCCGGCAGCCCCGGCGTTATCGTGGCGCGGAAGGCCCTGTTCGAGGGGGTGGAGCCGCAAGAGGTGGGCGGTGGCATCGTGGACCGGGTGGAGACCGGCGCCTACGAGATTACGGACGCGCTGCCGGAGCGGGAGGAGGCGGGCACGCCCAACCTGCCCGGCGCCCTGCGCCTCGCCGCGACGCTGCAACTTCTCGGCCGCATCGGCATGGATCTCGTGGAAGAAGACGAGCGCACCCTCACGCAGTATGCCCTGGAGCGCTTCGCGGCCGTGGATGGTCTCACCATCTACGGCTCGCACCGCCTGGAGGTCGCCGAGCGGATCGGGGTGATTGCGTTCAATCTGGACGACCTGCCGCACGGGCTCGTCGCCGCGGCCCTGAACGATTACTTTGGCGTGGCCGTGCGCAACGCGTGCTTCTGCGCGCAGCCGTTTGTGCGCCAGCTCCTGGGGCGGCGGGGCACGCGGGGGGACGGCGCGCCCTCCGGGGCGTGCGGCCCCGATGCCTGCAGGCCGAGCACGCAACCCGGCATGGTGCGGGCCTCCCTGGGGCTCTACAACACCGAAGCTGATGTGGACCGGGCGGCGGAGGCCCTCGCCGACGTGGCCGAGCGGCCCGACTGGTACCGCCAGCGGTACCGGCCCGCGCGCAACGGCAGCGGCGACTGGGCCCACCGCGACTTCGAGCACCCGCCCGAGGCGGAGATGGACCTGCGAGGTGCCGTCGACGCGTGGCTCCGCGCAGCGTAAGCCGCCGGGGCCTCGCGAAGATAATCTGTGGGGCAACGCAGGATCGCGTCGTGGATCACGCAGCGGCTCCCGCCGCAGTACCCGCCACGACGTCCTCCTGGACGTTGTTCGGCATGGCTTCGTAGTGGCTAAATTTCGTGTGGTGCAGGCCGCGGCCCTGCGTGAGCGAGCGCAGGGTGGTGGAATACTGGTGGAGCTCCGCTTCTGGCACGTCCGCCGTAATTTTCTGAAGGGGCCCCTGCGTGTCGATGCCCTGCACGCGGCCGCGCCGGGTGTTGAGATCGCTGATGATGTCGCCGGTGTAGTCGTCGGGGGTCGTAATCGTGACCGTATGGATGGGCTCCAGCAGCACCGGATGGGCCTTCTGGAAGGCCCGCCGGAAGCACTCGAACGAGGCGCGCTTGAAAGCGGCTTCGTTGGAGTCGACCGGGTGCATGCCCCCGTCGTAGATCACGACGCGCACGTCGCCCACCGGAAAGCCGGCGACGGGGCCCTCTTCCATGGTGGCGAGCACGCCCTTCTGGATGGACGAGAAGAACTTGTTCATGTCGATGACGCCTCCCACAATGGCGTTCACGAAGTGCACCTCGGCGTCCCACGCAGTCGTGACTACCTCCTCGCCCCGCACGTCCACCGAGTCGGGCGGGTGGAAGTCGCCGTCGTACGGCTCCACTAGCATCGAGAGGTCGGCAAACTCGCCCGCACCCCCGGACTGCTTCTTGTGGCGGTACTCGGCGGTGGCGCGGTTTTGGATCGTTTCGCGGTAGGAGATGCGCGGCCGTACAAACTCGACGTCGACCCCGGCCTGCCGCTCTAGCCGGCCCTTGGCAATCTGCAGGTGCATCTCTCCGAGCCCGCTCAGGGTGAGTTGGTTGAGCAGCGCGTCGTGGTTGAAGACGAGAGACGGGTCCTCGTCGGTAATCTGATGAAGGCCCTGGGCCAGCTTGTCCTCCTGCCCGTCCTGCACGGGACGCACGGCCATGCGATAGCGGGGACGAGGAAACTGAATGGGAGGGATGGCGCGGTCGGAGCCCTCGGGGCGGAGCGTGTCGTTTGTGTGGGTGTCGTCGAGCTTCACGAGCGCCCCCAGGTCGCCGGCGACAAGACGGGGGACTTGGTTGCGCTCCTCGCCGTTGAGTTGGTAAATCTGGCCGATGCGCTCGGTGGTGCCGGTGGTGGCGTTTTCGAGATCCTGCCCCGACGCAATGGTGCCGTCGAAGGCGCGAACGTAGGAGTACTCGCCGACGTGCTCCTGGGCCATGGTGCGGTACACGAACGCCAGCGGGTCGCCGTCGGGGGCGGCCCGCACCTCGCGGCCGCCTTCCGTTTCGACCAGGCGGCTGGCGGGAGAGGGGCACACGCCCGTAATGAAGTCGAGAAGGCGCCCCACGCCGACCGTTTCTGTGGCGCTGGTAACAAATACGGGGTAGAGGGCCCGGTCAATTATGGCGGCACGGAGCCCGTTGCGCATCTGGCGCTCCGTCAGCTCGCCCTGCTCGAAATACGTTTCCATCAGCCGGTCGTCACTCGCGGCGATGTCCTCCACCAGCGTTTCGTGGAGCTCCGTCGCCCGGTCCGCAAACGCGTCGTCGATGGGCTGCTCTTCCGGCTTCGCGCGGCCCTCGGGATAGTAGAGCTGGCGCTGGCGCAGCACGTCCACCACGGTGCGGGTGCCTTCGCCGGCCGGAATTTGCACGACCGTGGCGCCCCGCCCAAAGCGGTCTTCGATCTCGTCGACGATGGCGGAGAAGTCGGCACTGGCGTGGTCGAGGTGGTTGAGCACAAACAGGGACGGGGTGCCCATTTGCTCGCCGTAGCCCCAGGCCATCTCCGTGCCTACCTCCACGCCCGAGCGGGCGTCCATCACGTACACGGCGGTGTCGGCCACGCGCATCGACGCGATCACCTCGCTGGCAAAGTCGGGGTAGCCCGGAGTGTCCAGGATGTTCACCTTCGTGTCGTTCCACTCGGCGTGGAGCAGCGTGGCGAAGATGGACATCTGCCGCTCCTTCTCGCTCGCGTGGTAGTCGCTCTGGGTGGTGCCCTCCGGCACGGAGCCGGCCCGGTCCAGGGCGCCGCTCGCGTAGAGCATGGCCTCGGAGAGGGCCGTCTTGCCGCTTCCCTGGTGGCCCACAAGGGCGATGTTTCGGATCTGATTGGGGGTGGAAACTGTCATCGGTCCGGCGGGATTGATGAACAGAGACGAAGGGCGTCTCGGTGGGCCGGAACCGCCTGTGCTTGGCCCACCTCGTTACCGTAAATTTACAGACGAGGCGGCGGGAATCAAAGCGCTTGTTCCGGGGACTAAGGGCCCTGGGGAGCGGAGACGAAAACGACGAGGCGGCGGGGAGGGAAGAGGGGAAACATGGGGCTCTGGGGCGGGTTTTCACGATCCACTTTTGCTCCTCACAGTCGCCTCGTCTGTTCCATGGCGCTCGCTCCGTCCACGTGGTCGTCGCACCTGAAAGCCTTTGGAGGCGGCATCGTACTGGCGCTCCTCGGGCTCGGGGTGTACCTGCAGTTTGGCACGTCGCCCGACCTGCCCACGGTGACCATCTACAAAAGTCCGTCCTGCGATTGCTGTGCGGAATGGGCCACCCACATGCGCGAGCAGGGGTTCCCGGTGCAGGTAGAGTCGCAGTTTACCCTCAAGCCGCTCAAGCAACAACTGGGCGTGCCGGGGGCGCTGGCCTCCTGCCACACGGCCGTCGTGAACGACTACGTGATTGAGGGGCATGTGCCGGCCGAGGACGTGAAGGACTTGCTCCGGCAGGCCCCGGAGGTGCGCGGGCTCAGCGTACCGGGGATGCCGGTGGGGTCCCCCGGCATGGAGCGGGGCAGCCGCGTGGATCCCTACGAGGTGGTGGCCTTTACCGCCTCGGGGGACACCAGCGTGGTGGCCAAGTACGGCCCGCGCTGAGGACACGTCTGTACGGACACGTCTGTACGGACACGTCTGTGCCAGGCGGGGCAAATGGGAGCGGGCTTTCTGGGGTTCGCGTTGACTTCTCTTGCAAAGCGAGCACGTATGTCTGCTGCGATTCGGGGGATGGTGGTTCTTGCAGGAATGATGCTTCTGGTGGCGTGTGGGGAGAAGCGCGAGGGCTCCAGTTCGTACAGGCAGGCGGTGATGCAGAACCGCGTGCAGCGCGACATGCAGATGCGGGAGAAAGAAAGCGTCATTCCGCCCCGTCGTCGCGACGCGTTCCGGGGGCTCGACTACTACCCGGTCGACCCGACCTGCCGCTACGTGGTGCCGCTCGATCGATTCGCGTCGCCCGACACGGTGATGATGGCCGAGAGCACAGGTGGGGTCCGCCCGCAGCAGCAGATTGGCACGGTGACGGTGCCGCTGCCCGGCGGGCCGACCGAGCTGCTGGTGTTTCGGGGCGAGAGCGACGCCCCCCGCGGCCGCCGGTGGATTCCGTTTGCGGACTCGACCAACGGGTACGCCACGTACAAGGGCGGGCGCTACGTAGACCTGAAGCCGGCCGGCGAAGACTCGGTGGTGGTGGATTTCAACCGTGCGTACAACCCCACCTGCGCGTACAACCCCGACTTTGCGTGCCCGTTGCCCCCGCCGGAGAATCGCCTCTCGGGGCCGGTGCCCGCGGGGGAACGGCGCCCCATGTTCCGGGCCTCCGCTTCGTCGTCGTAGTCCAAGCGCCTGGGTTGACGGTGTCGGCCCGCACGGGTAAGTTGACCTGTACCTTCTCACAGAGGCCAGGGGTGCCCCGTCGTCACGTCGGCGTGGGCTGAGAGACACCCTCCGAACCTGATCCGGTTCGCACCGGCGCAGGAAGCGTCTTCGCACGTCGGCATCGGTGTGCAGGGGCGAGCGTGTCCCACCTGGCTTCGCGTTTGTCCTCCTGAAGCCACCCACCGCACACCATGCTCGATCTCGACCAGCAAGTTGTCGTCGTTACCGGAGCCAGCCGAGGCCTCGGGGCCGCCATTGCCCGGGCCTTCGGGCGAGAAGGCGCACGCGTCGTCGTCAACTACTACCAGAGCCGCGACCGCGCTGAGGCCGTGGCCGCCGACATCGGCGACCGGGCCCGGGCCGTGCAGGCCGACGTGCGCTCTGCCGAGGCCGTAGCGGCGATGGTGCATGCGGCCGCCGATCACTTCGGCGCGCCCGTGACGACGGCGATCCACAACGCGCTTATCGACTACCGCTTCGACGCCGAGGCCCGGGAGACGGTCGACACCATCCAGTGGGACGACTACCAGACGCAACTGGAGGGGGCGGTGCAGGGGGCGCTCCACCTGTTGAAGGCGTGCCTGCCGGGCATGCGGGAGGCTGGGCAGGGGCGTTTTGTCGGCATCAGCTCCAATCTGGTTCAGGACCCGGCCGTGCCCTACCACGACTACACCACGGGCAAGGCCGCGCTCCTGGGGTTTGTGCGGAACGTAGCACAAGAACTTGGGGGCGAAGGCATTACGGCGAATCTGGTTGCGGGTGGGTTGCTCGACGAAACCGACGCCAGCGCCGCCACGTCGGACGCCGTGTTCGACATCATCCGGCAAAACACTCCCCGCGGCACCGTCACTACGCCGGAAGAGGTGGCGGACGCTGTTCTGTTTTTTGCCTCCCCGTGGGCCCGTGCGGTAACCGGACAGACCCTGATCGTCGACGGGGGACTTGTCATGCAGTAGAGCCGTGGCAAACAGGCCGCTGTTTCGTCGTTTCTGTGCCATTTGTTTCTGTTCCCGTGCTTCTGCTCGCCCTCGAAACGGCCACCTCCACCTGCGGCGTCGCCCTGTTGCACAACGACAGCGTGCTCGCGGAGACGCACCTGCACCGTCCGCGTGTCCACGCCGAACGCCTGACGCCCCTCGTAGACGCCCTTCTCGCGCAGGCCGACACTGCGCCGGGTGTGCTGGACGCCGTGGCGGTGTCGATGGGGCCGGGATCGTACACCGGGCTCCGCATTGGCGTAAGCACGGCGAAGGGATGGGCCCTCGCCACCGATGCCCAGTTGGTGGGGGTGCCCACCCTTGCGGCGTATGCCGCCCGGTTGCGGCCCATCGCGGCGCCCGGCGATGTGGTGTGCGCGTTGCTTGAGGCCCGCCAGGACGAGGTGTATGCCGGGGCCTTCCGCGTCTCGCCCGACGGAATGAAAGAGCACGCCTCCACCACGGCCCTCCCGGTCGACGCACTTTCCCACTGGGTGGGCAGCGTAGACGGCCGGCTGTGGCTGGTGGGCGACGGGGCGCCGAAGGCGAGCGGTGCGCTCGCGGAGGTGGGCACGGGGCAAACCCGCGTGCCCCACGAGGCCTTGCCCCCGTCGGCTTCCTGGGTGGCGCGACGTGGTCGCCGGCGGCTTGCTACCCAGGGGGCGGACGACGTGGCGGGCTTCGAACCCTTGTACGTGAAAAACGTGCACGCAACCCCGGCACCCTCTCCCTTCGCCTGAGTTTTGTTTGGACATTGAGGGCCGGGGTCCTCATTTTTGCAGCGTTCCCCCACCGGGAGCCTCACGTCATCCCCCCATCCGTTCCCACGTGTTATGCCCTGGTTTCGGCGCGAGAAGGCCGGCATCCGCACCACCCGCGAAGAGCAAAACGAAATGCCGGAAGGCCAATGGGTGAAGTGTCCCAACACCGGCGAGATTACCAACCGGCGCGAGTTGGAAAACAACCTGCTGGTGTTCCCGGGGTCGGGGTATCACTTCGGGATGGACAGCCACAAGTACTTCGACTTTCTGTTCGACGATGGCAATTACGACCTTCACGACACCGATCTGCGGTCGGTCGACGCGCTCGACTTTGAGGACCGCAAATCCTACGCGCAGCGGCTGGAAAGCGCGGTAGAGGACACCGGCCAGAACGAAGCGGCGCAGGCGGCCACGGGCACCGTGGGCGGACACCCTGTGTCCATGGCCGGCATGGACTTTAGCTTTATCGGGGGCTCGATGGGATCGGTGGTGGGCGAGATTGTGGCGCGGGCCATCAGGCGTGCCTACACGGAGGAGACGCCGCTTATCACCATTGCACAGAGCGGCGGCGCGCGCATGATGGAGGGGGCGCTTAGCCTCATGCAGATGGCCAAAACGAGTGCCCACCTCACGCGTCTCGACGAGGCAGGCCTCCCGTTCATCTCCATTCTTACCCATCCCACCACCGGGGGCGTCACAGCGTCCTTCGCGATGCTCGGAGACATCCACATTGCGGAGCCGGACGCCCTGATCGGGTTCGCCGGGCCGCGGGTCATCCGCGAAACGATAGGGTCGGACCTGCCGGAGGGCTTTCAGAAGTCCGAGTTTTTGCAGGAGCACGGCTTTGTGGACATGGTGGTGGATCGCCGCCGGATGCGCCGCCGCATTATCCAGCTGCTTGATCTCCTCATGGAAGAGTAGCTGATGGAAGAGTAGCTGAAGGGCCGGAGGCACACTGCGGAGTGAGTCCGGAAGTGTTGCCTGCGGGTACAGGCAGGGGGAACAACGGGGGATGTGTGGCATGGGCTCGGGAGGAGGCCCCTCCACTAGCCTGCGCTGCCCATGCCCGTTCTGGCCGCAAGCCTGCCGTTTTTGGGCGAGATCGTCGTCCTTTTCGCCCTGAGTGCGCTGATCGCATATCTCTGCACGCGCATCCGGCTCGTCCCCATTGCCGGGTTCTTGCTGACCGGGGTTGCCGTGGGGCCGCATGCACTGGGCCTGGTGCGAGACCCCGAACTGGTGAGCACGCTTGCGGAGATTGGCGTGATTCTGTTGCTGTTCGAGATTGGGATCGAGTTTAGCCTCGCAAAGCTTGCCCGCCTGAAGCGGGCCATCGGGATTGGAGGAGGGCTGCAGGTGGGCAGCACGGTGGCCCTGGTGACCGGTATCGGGCTCTGGGCGGGGGTGGGAATTGGGCCTAGCATCTACACCGGCTTTCTCGTGGCCCTGAGCAGTACGGCCGTGGTGCTGGGGCTTCTTTCGAGCCGGGGCGAGACGGACACGCCCATCGGGCAGCTCTCGTTGTCGGTCCTCATCTTTCAGGACCTCGCCATTGTGGCCATGGTGCTGCTCGTGCCCCTCCTGGCCGGCACCGGGGGATCGGGAGGGGCCGTGGCGGGGGCGTTGGGCACGGCGCTGGTCGTCATTGCCGCCACGCTGGTGCTGGCCTGGGCGCTGGTGCCGCCCGTCCTCAGTGCAGTGGCCGAGGCGCGGCGGCCCGAACTCTTTGTGCTTGCGGTGGCCGCCATCGCCCTGGGCACGGCGTGGCTCGTAAGCCAGGCCGGGGTGAGCCTGGAGCTGGGGGCGTTTTTGGCAGGGCTCGTCGTAAGCGAAAGCGAGCACCGGGAGCAGGCCCTCAGCGACGTACTGCCGTTCCGGTCTTTGTTCAACGCTGTCTTCTTTGTGTCGGTGGGCATGCTGCTCGACCTCTCGTTTCTGCTGGCAGAGCCGTGGATTGTGCTGGCGGCGATTGGGGGCGTGCTGCTGTTGAAGGCCCTGATCGTCACGGCCAGCATCCTGGCCCTGGGCTACCCCATTCGAGTGGCGGCCGGGGTGGGGCTGGCCCTGGCACAGATCGGCGAGTTTTCGTTCGTGGTGGAGCGTGTAGGGCGGGCCGCCGGGCTCTCGCCGTTCGGCCTGGGCACGGTGGGGGAGCAGGCGTTCGTGGTGACGGCGGTGGTGCTCATGTTGGCCACGCCCGGGCTGCTTCAGGTGGGGCCCCGTATCGGGCGCTGGCTGCAGGGCATAGGCGGGCGTTGGGGCCGAGGGCGGGCAGGCGTCTCGACGCCCGCCGCGGCCGTAGAGCACGAAGACCACGTCGTCCTCGTTGGCTATGGGCCGGCGGGCCGTCGCCTCGCACAGGTGTTGCACGACGATGGCCTGCCGTTTGTCGTGGTCGATCTCAATCCCGCCTCGGTGCGCGACGCTCGGGCGGACGGCTACACGGCCCTCCACGGTGACGCCACGCGCGGAGCCCTCCTAGAGCAAGCCGGCATCCACCGGGCCAAGCTCTGCGTGGTGGTGGTCAACGACCAGGATGCCGCTCAGCGAATCGTGCACATGGCACGCCACGAAAACCCCACGATTCAGGTGGTCGCTCGTACCCGCTACCTGGCCGACTTTGAGGGCTTCCGGGAGGCTGGAGCCGACATTGTCGTGCCCGAGGAGATCGAAACGACGGTCCAGATTTTCGGCCACGTCCTGCGCGCCTACAGGGTGCCGGAGGCGAAAATCCGTGAGCAGGTTCGGGTCATCCGGTCGCACGACTACGAGTTCCTGCGGGACGGCCGTGCCCACGCGCTCGGGCTGGAGGGGCCGGTCCCGGCAGCGATGCGCACGCGGACCGTACAAGTGCCGCCCGACTGTGCTCTCGCGGGGCAGTCTCTACAAACCCTTCGGCTGCCAGAGCGCTACGACCTGACGGTGCTGGCCGTGCGCCGAGACGACACCACGCAGTCGGAGCTCTCCGGAACGACGCGGATCGAGGCGGGAGACCGGCTCGTGATCATGGGTACGGCCGATGCCTTTCTCGAGAGCGGGCACCTCTTCCGGAGGGGGGAGTAGGGGAAACCGGCAATGGGACCGGCTTCTATGCTCGTCAGGTTCAAGTGCCTTCAGGCCCAGGATGCAGCGCGAAGAAAAAAGCACGGGCTCGGGCCCTGCGCGTTGGGCGTTGCTCCCAACGAGAGACGGAGGTCTTCGCGAGCGCCTCGCGTCGCCTGGCGAACGTCTACGCCTGGCGAACGTCTAGACGTCTCGTTCACTGCTCGCTGCCATCTCCGGCGCTTCCAGATTTGAAGTGATTGAGACGCCTTGAGGACGTAACGTTATTTGAAGTAACGATAGTGTAGCCTCGTTGCTGGGCCGCCCCCTGAAACCCGAAGGCCACACGCAGTTAACATGAGATGTCATACGTTTTCGATCTCACCCCCGATCCCCTTCGGACCTTTCTCTCTGAGCCCTATGAAACGAATATCCTTTCTTCTTAGCCTTGCCCTCTGTGTGGTCGCGTGGAGCGGCCCTGCCGAGGCCCAGACTTCCCCCACCGGCACCGTGGCCCAGATGAATGGTTTCAGCCGGGCGCTCGATGTGGAGTCCGACCGCGTCTATGTCGGAGAGCCGCAGAACATCCACACGCCCGGTCGGGTCTATGTCTACGACAAGGGCGATGACGCCTGGTCGGAATCCGCGTACCTTGAGGCCAGCGACGGCGACGTGGGCGATGGCTTTGGGACGTCCCTGGACGCCTCCGGGCAGCACCTCGTCGTGGGCGCTCCGGCGGCCAACACTGCCTACCTGTTCCGCTTCGGCCCTGAGGGGTGGTCCCAGGAGGCCCGCCTCACGACTGCCGATAGCACCTCGGGCTTTGGCCAGAGTGTCCTGCTCGACGACGATCGCCTGTACGTGGGCACCTCCTCGACGGTGGCCATGATGGAGAGCGATACCCTGACGTCTGGGGCCGTCCATGTCTTTGAGCAGCAGGAGGGCGGGCAATGGGCGGAGACCGCGGTTCTCCGCAGTACCGAGGTCGGTGCAGACGCCGGCTTCGCGAGCGCCCTGCTTGCCTGGAAGGACCACCTGCTCGTGGCCGCGCCCAAGCATGAGAGCGGCGCCGTGGTTGCGTTTCGGGCCGGGGCGGACGGCTGGGCGGAGGCCCAGACGGTCACCGCCAGCGGGCTCAGCAGCAGCGCGCAGTTCGGAAGCGCCCTGCAGGCAGTGGGCAGCCAGGTGCTCGTGGGCGCGCCGCGAGCAAACGATGCCACCGGCGCCGCCTACAGCCTCTCGTTCGATGCGGAGGCGGAGCAGTGGACCATGGGCGGGCGCCTGTTGCCCTTCGACGGACTGTCTCGGCACCTCTTCGGATACGCCTTTGCGTACGATGGCTCAGACGTGTGGGTTGGGGCCCCGGGCGCGTCCGATCGTACAGGGGCTCTGTACCGGTACCGCTACAGCAATGGCACGTGGGGGAGCGTTGAGCGCGTGGCGTACCCGAAGGCCAGTGCTGGAAACGGCCTGGGCGCCACGCTGGCCGGAAGTGCGTCGACCGTGGCCGTGGGCCTTCCCGGCGACGACCACGGGGCCGGCACGATGGGGATCTACTCCGTCGCCGAGGACAGCTGGGCACAGGACGCGCCCCTTGCGCCGTCCGCCGGACAGGTCCTCAGCGCCCTCACTGGCGAGGAGCGCAGCTGTGCCGACGGCGAGGCCGCACAGTTTGGCTGCGAGAAGGTAGACATGAAGTCGTTCCTCCCGATCCGAGACATCGGGGGCGAGCGCGGCATCAACCTGAATGACATCTGGGGCTGGACCGACCCCCAGACCGGGACGGAGTACGCCCTGGTGGGCCGCACGGACGGCACCGCGTTTGTAGACGTGAGCGACCCCACAAATCCGCAGTACATTGGCGAACTGCCGCTTACGGACGGGGCCCGCATCAACTCCTGGCGCGACATCAAGGTGTACAAGAACCACGCGTTCGTTGTGGCCGACAACGCTGGGGACCACGGCATGCAGGTGTTCGACCTCACGCGTCTCCGCGACGTGGCACCCGAAGAGCAGCCGGCAACCTTCGATCACGATGCGCTCTACGACAAGGTCAACAGCGTCCACAACGTCGTCATCAACGAGGAGTCCGGCTACGCCTACGCTGTGGGCAGCAGCGGCGGTGGCGAAACCTGCGGCGGCGGGCTCCACATGATCAACATCCAGGATCCGCTGAACCCCACCTTCGAGGGGTGCTTCGCCGACCCGTCTACGGGTCGCTCCGGCACCGGCTACAGCCACGACGCCCAGTGCGTGATGTACAGCGGCCCGGACACCGAGTACCAGGGCCGTGAGATTTGCGTCGGCTCCAACGAGACGGCCATTAGCGTGGCGGACGTGACCGACAAGGACAGCACCTACGCGGTCTCTACGGCCTCGTACCCGGATTACGGCTACGTGCACCAGGGCTGGTTTGGCGAGAATCAGCGCTACTTCTACCAGAACGACGAGCTGGACGAGGCGCAGGGCAAGGTGGAGAACACCCGCACCCTCGTGTGGGACATGAAGGACCTGGACAATCCCAAGCTGGTGAACCAGCTGGCGCTCCCGGAGAAGTCCATCGACCACAACCTGTACGTGGAGGGCTCCACGATGTACCAGTCCAACTACAAAAGCGGACTGCGCATCCTGGATGTGAGCAACCCCACGGAGCCGAGGGAGGTGGCCCACTTCGACACCCAGCCGTACGACGAGAATGGTCCAGGCTTCCAGGGTAGTTGGAGCAACTACCCCTACTTCGAGAGCGGAATCATCATCGTGTCGAGCATCGGGGAAGGGCTCTTCGTTCTGGAGAAGCCGCAGCGGGAGCTGTAGTTCCCCCGGTTGGACCGGTTGGACTGCATCACTTTCGACGGAGAAGCGCGGGGGTGGACGCTGGCCCCCGCGCTTCGGGTCCACTAAACCAATCTTCCTCGAATGCCTATGCGTCGCCTGTTTTCGTTCCTTGTTGCGGTTGCGCTGCTGGGCCTTTCACTGCCCGCCCTGGGGCAGTCGACGAGCCCCAAGCTGTACGTCTGTAACCAGGGAGAAGCCACAATTTCAGTCGTCGACATGAACTCGATGGCGGTGACGTCTACTGTAGACTTGAAGGAGCGCGGCTTCTCGGAAAATGCGAAGCCGCATCACGTGGTGGCGGAGCCGGATGGCAGCCACTGGTACGTGACCCTGATCGGGGCCAACACCATCCTCAAGTTTAACCAGGAAAATGAAATTGTCGGTCGGCTGGACGACTTTGAAGTGCCGGGACTCCTGTCGCTCGATCCGACCAAGGACGTGCTCTATGCGGGCCGCTCAATGAGCGCCGTGAATCCCCCGAAAAGCCTGGGCATGATTCAGCGCTCCACCATGGAGGTGGCGGCACGGGTGAACACGTTCTTTCCCCGCCCGCACCCCCTGGCCGTGACGCCGAACGGGAAGCACGCGTTCATCGCGAGCCTGGCCACCAATCAGTTCATGGGCGTCGATATCAAGACGCAGGACACCGAACTGACCCGGCTTGAGGGCACCACGCAGACGCCCGTCCAGTTCGCCATGACCAAGGACGGCTCCCGGATGATCGTGGGAGGGCAGAAGACCGGTCAACTGCTCATTCTCGATGCCACGCAGGCCCCGTCGCTGTCCGTGGTGGACACCCTGCAGGTAGGGCAGCAGCCCTGGCACCCCGTCATCAGTCGCCAGAGCGGCCTCGCCTACGTCCCCAACAAAATGTCGAACTCCATCAGCGTGGTGGACGTGGACAATGCTTCGGTCACCGCTACCATTCGCGGCGACGGCCTCGCGCAGCCCCACGGCGCGGCCCTCTCGCCCGACGGGCGCTACCTCTTTGTGTCCAACAACAACCGTGAAGGGACCTACGAGCCGAGCGGGGAGAACGGAACTGTGACGGTGATCGACACCAACACGAACGAGATTGTGAATATTATCGAGGTGGGAGCCTATCCCACCGGCATCGGGACGTTTGGCGGGCAGCAGGCAATGGCGGCGATGTAGCTGCGCCCGGGCGGGCGCTCCCCTTCCACCGCGACGCTGTCTTTCGCCGATTTCCCGCAGCCCCATGGCCCGCCTTTTTGCAACCGCCGCCTGCCTTCTCGGAGTCGTACTGGTGGGGTGCGCCGGCCCCGCGCAGACCGACTCGGCGTCCGGCGGCCGCGCAGCGCCGTCGTTTCCGGACGGGTACCACCGAGTGGTGGCCCCCGCGCTGTCGGTGCGCGACCAGGACGGCACCCCCATCGCGAACCCGTTCTACGGTGGCTTCAATGCCCCGCGTCCTCAGTTTGTGGACATCGATGGGGACGGCGACTCTGACCTTTTCGTGCAGGAGCAGCCCGGGCAGGTGGCGTTCTTCGAGCACGTGACCCGGGGCGACTCCTCGCGCCTCGTGTGGCGCACCGACGACTACAAGGGCCTGGACATCGGCGAGTGGTACCGGTTCGCGGATCTGGATCAGGACGGCGCGATGGACCTCCTCACGGAACAGCCCTACAGCCACATCCGGGCCTACCGGAACGTGGGAACGGCCACCGACGCCGAGTTTGCGTTGTTCGCCGACACGCTGCGCACCCCCGCCGGCGAGCCGATCTTCTCAGACCGTCAGAACATCCCCAACGTCACAGATCTGGGCTGCAACGGAGCGCTGGACCTGTTTCTGGGGAAACTTGACGGCACCATCACCCGCTACGAGGCCGCTACCGACTCGGCCGGGATGCCCGTGTTCGCTCACGTGACCGACAACTTCGAGGGGATCAAGATCGTCGGCGGCACCGGCCAGAAGGGGCCGTCCCTCCACGGAGCCAATACGCTCACGTTCGCCGACGTTGATGGGGACGGCGACCCGGATCTCTTCTGGGGCGATTTCTTCGAACCGGGGCTTCTGCTCATCGAAAACACAGGCTCCTGTCGCAATCCCGTCCTCAGTGGCGAGCCGGAGCGGTTTCCGCTCGACGACCCGCTCCTGACGAGTGGCTACAACGCCCCGGCCCTCACCGACTGGACCGGCAACGGAAAAATTGACCTGTTTGTGGGGGTGCTGGGAGGATCGAACAACGCCAACGCAAGCCTCGCCGAGAACTTCTATTTCTACGAGCGCACCGACGATGGGTATCGACTGCGCACGCGGCAGTTTGCAGGGGGGCTCGATGTGGGCAGTGAAAGCACCGTAGCCGTGGGGGACATCAACGGGGACGAGCGCCCTGACGTCCTCGTGGCCAACAAGATTGATCCGAAGAAGGGAGCCACGTCGCTTGTGTACCCGCTTCTCCGCGGGGCATCTACCGCGGGGGGCACGCTCCGCAAGGGCGACGCCCTCGACCTGCCGGACGCCTACCATTACGCCCCGGCCCTTGCCGACCTGACGGGCGACGGGGCCGCAGACCTAGTCGTGGGGACCTGGCAGGGCGGGCTTTCCTACTACGAAAACGAGGGTGGGGGCAGCTTCGAATCGGTGGCAGACGGGCCGCTGGAGGGACTGCCCGGTGGCACGAATGTCGTCCCGGCCCTCGGAGACCTCACAGGAGACGGACGCCCGGACCTCGTGCGTGGCACCGCCAGCGGTACGGTTACGCTCCACCGCAACACCGGCACCCCGTCCGCGCCGCGCTTCGCCCAGACCCCCGACACTCTCGCTACGATCGACACCCGCGCCGCGCCCGCCCTGCACGACGTGGACGGCGACGGGCGCCTCGACCTGCTTGTCGGAACCAAGCAGGAACTGCTTCTGGCCCGCAACCAGGGCTCCCCGTCGGCGCCGGAATTCAACACCCCGAGGGCTGTATCGCTAGACGGTGTGCCCCGGCAGGCCACACCCGCCTTCGGAGATCTCACGGGCGACGGACGAGCCGAGCTTCTTGTGGGTGGGCAGCGCGGCGGGCTCGTGCTGTTTCGGCCGCGCGCTTCTCGGTAGCCGCACCGGTGCGCGAACGGGCTACCAAAGCCACGTCAGGGCCTTTTGCATAAAAGATGACGAGAGGGGCGAGGGCGGGGACTGTGAGTCCCGGTCTGCCCCCGGCGCGCCATCGGCCCGAAGGGCGCTGTTGAGGGCCTGCAAGTTCACGTGGAACCGTTCGAGCAGCTGCTCCCGAGTGCCGTCCGAAAGGGCCTCGTACGCCCCACTGCGCAGGGCCTTCAGGGCCCGGCGATGATGCTTGCGGGCCCGGCGGAGCTCATCGGCCGGTTGGTCCCGAAGCGCCTGCACCATGCTGTCATAGTCGGCCGGCCGATCGTCGAGGGGAAGGTAGACGGAAGAAAATGCGTGGGAGGACATGAGGCTGGCGGGCAGGAAATGAGAAGGATGGGCGTGAGAAGGGCGGAGCAGAGCAGCGGGCTCCTGCACAACCTAGATGGAGGAAGAAGTGAGAAAACTGATTTTGGAACCGCTTCCAAAAGGTAATGGACTGCACGGCCGGCTGTGTCAGAAACCGGTCAAGATTTGAAGACGAGCAGGGGAATCCATCCGGCGCGGGTGGGGCTCAGGCGGGCCCGGCCGGGGGATGCCGGTGGGCATTCATGCTGCCGGAAGTCGCGACGCGCTTGAAATTTCCCCGGTGTCGCCCGCAACCGCAGCGTCTCGCAGGGATTGCAGCTACGTTCACCCTACCGCAACGCATGCTCGCCCCCCAATCAGCTCGCGTCCCATGACGGAAGTCATCGACCGTCCCGATCGATTTCAGCTCGAGTCCGACTTCGAGCCGATGGGCGACCAGCCCATGGCCATCCGCGAGCTTGTGGATGGGGTGGAGCGCGGGGATGCGTACCAGACGCTTTTGGGGGCAACGGGAACGGGCAAAACCTTCACCGTGGCCAACGTCATTGAGGAGGTGAACAAGCCGACCCTCGTGATGAGCCACAACAAGACGCTGGCGGCGCAGCTCTACGGGGAGCTCAAGCAGTTCTTTCCCGACAACGCCGTCGAGTACTTCATCTCGTACTACGACTACTACCAGCCAGAGTCGTACATCGTCCCCTCGGACACCTATATCGAGAAGGACGTGGCCATCAACGACCGCATCGAGCGCCTGCGCCTGCGGGCCACCTCCGAGCTCGTGAGTGGGCGCGACGACGTGATTGTGGTGGCCAGCGTGTCCTGCATCTACGGCCTCGGCTCGCCGGCGGAGTTTCGGAAAGAGATCCTGCGGCTGGAGCGGGGCATGGAGGTCGAGCGCAACGACCTGCTCCGCCGCTTCATTGACCTCTTCTACGAGCGCAACGACATCGAATTCGAGCCGGGAATTTTTCGGGTCCGCGGCGATGTGGTCGACATCTTCCCGGCGTACCGGGAGGAAATCGCGCTCCGGATCGAGTTCTGGGGCGACGAGGTCGATCGGCTCAGCCTTATTCAGCCGGGGAGCGGGCGAGAAATTGAAGAGGTCGACCAGTTCACGCTCTACCCGGCCCAGATTTTTGTAACGCCCGAGGACCGACTCGAGCGGGCCATCGAGGACATCCAGGAGGAGCTGCGGTGGCGGCTGGCGGTGCTCCGCGAAGAGGGCAAGATGGTGGAGGCCCAGCGCCTGGAGCAGCGCACCATGTTCGACATCGAGATGATGCAGGAGGTGGGCTACTGCTCCGGCATTGAGAACTACTCGCGCCACCTGACGGGGCGAGAGCCGGGCGAGCGGCCCTACTGCCTCCTCGACTACTTTCCCGATGATTTCCTGCTGGTGGTCGACGAGAGCCACGTCACGATCCCGCAGGTGCGGGCCATGTACAACGGGGACCGCCAGCGCAAGCTGAAGCTGGTGGAGCACGGCTTTCGTCTGCCGTCGGCCCTCGACAACCGGCCGCTCACGTTTGAGGAGTTTGAGGAGATGACCCCGCAGACCCTCTTCATGAGCGCTACCCCGGGCGATTACGAACTCCAGCAAAGCGGCGGCGTGTTTGTGGAACAGGTGGTGCGGCCCACCGGCATCCCGGACCCGGAGATCGACGTGCGCCCGACCGGTACGCAGGTGGACGATCTGATGGAGGAGATCCGAAAGCGCTCGGAACGCGGGGAGCGCGTGCTGGTCACGACGCTCACCAAGCGGATGACGGAGGACCTGGCCGACTATCTCGACAGCTACGGCGTGGACGTGCGCTGGATGCACTCCGACATCGACGCCCTCGAACGCGTGGACATCATCCGCGGCCTGCGCCTCGGCGAGTACGACGTGCTGGTGGGGGTCAACCTCTTGCGCGAGGGCCTCGACCTGCCGGAGGTGTCGCTTGTGGCCATCCTCGACGCCGACCAGCAGGGCTTTCTGCGCTCGGAGACGTCGCTCATCCAGACGGCCGGCCGCGCCGCGCGCAACGTCAACGGGCAGGTCATTCTCTACGCCGATGAGATCACCGACGCGATGCAGAAGATGATCAACGAGACGGAGCGCCGCCGCGAGCGGCAGCTTGAGTACAACGAGACACACGACGTGACGCCGGAGCCGATCAAGAAGTCGCCCGACGAGATCAAGATGGGCACGGCCATTGCCGATGAGAAGAGCAACGGTGAGGACAGTGGATCGCGGCACCATTACGGCAGCCCGGAGCAGCTTTCCAGTGAGGTGGCCGATCCGGTGGTGGAGTACCTGTCGGAGGACCAGAAGCGCGACCTCATTGAGCAGATGCGTGAGGAGATGGAGGCTGCCGCCGAAGAGCTCGACTTTGAGCGGGCCGCGGAGCTACGAGACAGCATCGAGGAGCTGGAAGAAGAGTTGGAAGACGGGTAGCGAGGAAAGATAGCGAAGAAAGGGCAGGGGGAAGCGTCCGAGAATGGCCCGTGCTGGAGTGGGACACCCGCCCCGGAAGGCTCCTCTTGCGAAACCGGAACGACGCACCGCGACGCAGCTCGCTTCACAATACGAGGCGTTTTGGGTACACTGAACTCGGTGAGGAGGGCCGCGCTCAGTTCCATCGCAGTTTCAGTCCCCATGAAGCCCCTTCTCTGGCTCCTCGCAAGCCTGCTCTGCGCCTCCCCTGCGCTGTCCCAGCCTGCGTCCCCGCCCACCATCACGCCTGGGGCCTATGTCGATCATCGGGCGGACGGGCCCACCGTCGCGGTGGAGGGGGAGGGAGCGACCGCACGGATCACGTTCTACCGCCCGTCCGTCGTGCGGGTGGACTGGCTGCCGCCCGGGAAGACGCCCGATAGCTCCCTCGCCGTCGTTCAGTCGCCCGAAACGGGCCTGGAGCCCACCGTGCACACGGGGCCGGATGCGCTGTGGCTTCGGTCGCGGGCCCTCACAGTTGCGGTGCAGAAGCGACCGCTGCGTCTCCGGTTCACGAACGCGTCGGGCACGCCGCTTCTGACGGAGGTCGACTCGGGCTTTGTGGCCCGGGACTCGGCCCGCAGCATTCGCTTCTCCCTCAAGCCCGACACCCGCCTCTACGGCACCGGCGAGCGGGTCCCGTTCGGCCTCCGGGGCGACACCCTCCGCATGGAGAATCGGGCCCACTACGGCTACAGCGAGCCGCAGCTGCCCATGAAGATCAACGTCCCGTTCCTGACCACAACGGGCGGCTACGGCCTCTTCGTCGACACCACGTACCCGGCCCAGTTCATGCTCGGCGCGGCCGATACGACCCGCACGAAGGTCGTCACCCCCGGGGGCGAGGTCACGTACTACGTCGTCGGGGAGGCGTCCATCCCCGAGCAGCTTCGCCAATACACCTGGCTCACGGGCCGCCAGCCCATGCCGCCAAAGTGGTCGCTCGGCTACATCCAGTCGAAGTTCGGGTACGAGACGGAGGCGCAAACGCGGGGTGTCATTGACACCCTCCGCCGCCGGGAATTTCCCGTCGACGCCGTCATCATCGACCTCGACTGGTTCGAACACATGGGCGATCTTCGGTGGGACCGGGAGGCGTTTCCGGAGCCCTTTGACATGATCGAAGACCTGCGCGACCGGGGGGTGAAGACCGTCAACATCACCGAAACGTACATCACCCGCCCCTCGCGTCTCTTCGAGCCGGCCCTCGACCGCGGATTCGTCGGCGAGCACGCGGACGGGTCGCCCTACGTAATGCCCGGCTGGTGGTCGTGCGACGAGTGCGACGTGGCGCTGCTGGACGTGACCGACCCGGCGGCGCGGGACTGGTGGTGGCGCCAGCATCCGCCGTTTATGGGCGACAAGATGGCGGGCTTTTGGACGGACCTGGGGGAGCCGGAGCGCCACCCCACGGACATGCAGCACCACCTCGGGCCGCGCAACAAGATCCACAACGTCTACAACCACCTCTGGGCACAGACGCTCTTTCGCGGCTGGCACGACTGGCGCGACAACCAGCGCATCTTCAACCTCACGCGCTCGGCCTCCGCCGGGACGCAGCGTTACAACCCGACCCTCTGGAGCGGCGACGTGGCAACCAGTTTCCGGGCCTTCCGACTGCAAATCCCGTTTCAGTTGAACGTCGGGCTGGCGGGGTTCGGCCTTTACGGATCGGACCTCGGGGGCTTTACCGGCAAGACGCCGCCGGAACTCTACGCGCGCTGGATGCAGCAGGGCGCCCTCTCGCCCTCCATGCGCCCACACGGCAGTGATAAGCCGACCGAGCCCTGGCGCTACGGGGACCAGGTGGAATCCATCGTGCGGGACGTGGTGCGCCTGCGGTACCGGTTGATGCCCTATCTCTACACCCTCGCCTGGCAGAACCACCGTACCGGCATTCCCCTCGCCCGCCCGCTGTTCTTCGCGGACCCGTCCGACGAGCGGCTGCACGAGGTGGAGCACTCGTACCTGCTGGGCGAGTCGCTCCTTGTGGCCCCGGTGCTGCGAGACAGCGCCCGGTCCCGCACCGTGACGCTTCCGGAGGGGACGTGGATCCATTACTGGACCGACGAGGCGATGGAAGGCGGGCGAACAGTGACCGTCGACGCCCCGCTCGACGAAATTCCGCTCTTCGTAAAGGGCGGTGCCATCCTTCCCATGCGACCCGTGGCGCCCCACACGGACGCCCAGCCCGCGGACACCCTGGACCTCGCGGTGTATCCCGATGCGGGCCGGACGGGCTCGTTTTCGCTGTACGAGGACGACGGCCGGACCCTCAACTATCAGGACGGGGCGTACGCGGTTACCGACTTTTCGCAGCGCCTCCGGTCCCGAAACGACGGCACGTCCGATCTCTCCGTGTCGGTAGGCGCAGCCGGGGGAACGTACGCCGGGCAGCCGGAGGCCCGCACGGTTCGTGTGCAGGTGCACCGCGTGCCCCGTACGCCGGACCGCGTTCGGCTGAACCAGGAGACGATGTCTCAACGTGCCCGTCCGGCGGGCAGGGGCTGGCACTACGACTCTGACGCCGACCTGCTCACGCTTCAGTTTCGGGCTCCCACGGACGTAGCGCACCGCGTCCTCGTCGAAAACGTAGGCCCGAGCGACCCCTTCTAGCCAAGCAGGGATGCTCTCGCCGCTTCTTCACGCGCCAGAGGGGCCGGACCGTGAAACCTCCAGCGTCTCGGGTCGTGTATCGATGCCGACATTCCCATCCCTTCGAACGCACGACTGAACCTGTCGCAACGCCATGAAAGACGGTCTGCACCCCGATTACAACGAGGTTACGATCAATCTGGCGGACGGGAGTGAAATCACCACCCGTTCGACCATGGATCAGGACACGTACGAGTCCGAGATCGATTCCTCAAACCATCCGTTTTACACCGGCCGACGCCAGTTCGTCGACACGGCGGGCCGCGTCGAGAAATTCAACCGCCGGTACGGCCTCAACCAGGACGACGAGGACGAAGCGGAGGACGAAGAGTAGTCCCTCCCACATTTTGCAGACACCAAGGGCCACCTGTGCCGAGCGGGTGGCCTTTTTATTTTGCGTTGGAACGTTGAACGTCATTGCGATGAACGTTCTCCTGCAAGGAAGATCAAGAAGAGAAGGCAACAAAAACGTCCCAACCTTCAATGCGCCAACGTGCCAACGACATACATGCGTGATCTCAACCCCGTCTCTCTTATTGCGGCGAAACGCGACGGCCAGACGCTATCCGACGCGGACCTGAAGGCCTTCATCGACGCGTACACGAACGGCACGGTGCCGGACTATCAGATGAGCGCCTTTCTGATGGCGGCCTATCTGAACGGCCTGTCGGCGGCGGAGGCCGCGGCGCTCACCGACGCCATGCTGGCTTCGGGCACACACATCGACCTGTCGGACGTGCCCGGCACCAAGGTGGGCAAGCATTCGACGGGCGGGGTGGGGGACAAGGTGTCGCCCATTCTGGTGCCGCTCGTTGCGAGCTGCGGCGTGCCCGTGGCCAAGCTGAGCGGCCGTGGCCTCGGCCACACCGGCGGCACGCTCGACAAGCTGGAGTCCATCCCCGGCTTCCACACCGACTTGAGCGTGGAACAGTATCGGGAGCAGGTGGCCACCCTGGGCGGCGTCATCTCGGGGCAGACCGGCGAGGTGGCCCCGGCCGACAAGAAGCTGTATGCGCTGCGGGACGTGACGGCCACGGTCGATTCCATTCCGCTCATCGCGGCCTCCATTATGAGCAAGAAGCTGGCGGAGGGCAACGACGCGCTGGTGCTGGACGTGAAGTGCGGGCGGGGCGCGTTCATGAAGGACGAAGAGGACGCCCGTGCGCTCGCCGAGAACATGGTTGCGATCGGGGCGGAGCACGACACGCCCGTCGTGGCCGTGATGACGGACATGGACGTGCCCCTCGGCCGTGCCGTTGGCAACTGGCCGGAGATCCGCGAAGCCATCGAGTGCCTCCGCGGCGAGCACGCAGAGTCGCCCCTCATGCAGGTGGTGCGGGGGCTGGCCGGGGAAATGATTGCGCTGGGAGGCGCCGCGGAGTCGCCCGAAGAGGGCCGGGAGAAGGCCCGCAAGGCTGTCGAGAGCGGCGCTGCGTGGGCCCGGTTTCGTCGTCTCGTGGAGGCACAGGGCGGTGCCCTGCCCGTCATTGAGGCTCCGGAGTCCCGTCCCGACAGCGCCGCAGTGGCCGAGGTGGAGGTGCCCGCCGGCACGAGCGGCTACGTGGCGGACCTGGATGCGCTCTCCATCGGCCAGGCGGCCGTAGAGCTGGGGGCGGGGCGGCAAACGAAGGAAGAAAGCGTCGATCCCGTCGCCGGCCTTACAGACCTGAAGAAGCCGGGCGATGCGGTGGCGGCGGGCGACGTGCTCGCCCGTCTGCATTCCAACGAATCGCCCGACCTCGGGGCCGTACGTTCGGCGGTCCAGGAGGCCTACCGCTTTTCGAAGACGCCTCCCTCGACTCCTGCCGCGGTGAAGGCGCGGTACGACGCAGAAGGCTGGACCGACCTGGCCGGCGATCTTCACGACGAGGTGTAACAATTTACGTTCGTCGAAGGTATATAAAAGGCGTATTCACAATCTACTCGACACCAGCCCGCTGCTATGTCTATTTGGTCCCGGTTCAAGCGTGCCGTAAAGTCGCTCTTCGGCGGTGCCGTCTCGGCGATGGAAGACCCCCGCACCATTCTTGAGCAGAACATTCGAGAGCTCAACGACCAGGTGCCGGAGATGAACGAAAACATCGCCACGGTGAAGGCGAACAAGATCATGCTCGAGAAGGAGGTCAAGAAGACGAAAGACCAGGTCGAGCAGCTCTCCAACCGCATCCGCACGGCGTTGAAGTCGGACCGCGAAGACATCGCCAAGAAGTACGCCAAGCGCCTGGAGGACAAGAAAGAAAGCCTGGAGCGCACCCGGGAGCAGCTGCAGGGGGCCGAGCGGGCCTACGAGAAGGCCCTGAAGGTGAAAAAGGCCTTCATGCGCGAGAAGGAACAGAAAATTCAGGAGGCCAAAGACGCCCTGCGCCAGCACGAGCGGGCCCAGTGGCAGGCCGAGATTGCCGACACGATGGAGCAGTTTGAGGTGTCGGGCCTCGACCAGACCCACGACGAGATGGTGCGGCGCCTCGACGAGGAGTCGGCCAAGAACGAGGCCCGCATGGAAATGGCGCTCGACTCGGTGGACACGGAGGCCATGCAGATTGAAGAAGACGCCGAAGACCTCCGCGCCCAGCAGGTCGTCGACGAATTCAAGGCCGAGTTGGGCATGGCGGAGAAGGAGGGGCTGACCGACGAGGAGACCGAAGAAACGATTGATCTGCCCGAAGGCGAGGAGCTGGAGGAGCCGTCGAAGACCATCGGCCAGCAGCGCAGCACGTCGGAGTAGTCCGTCTCGAGCTGCGAGTGCCTGCCCCGGCCCCCGTCAGGGGCGAATGGTGAATTTGCACACCCTGGACTCGGCCCCCGAAACCTGATCCGCGACCGTGCCATGACCGACGAAGAATTCCAACGCCTGAAGGAGGAGGAGAAAAAGCATCTCCGCGCCAAGAAACGCCTTCAGCGCACGCTCCGGGCGCTAAGGCAGCGCAATGAGGCGCAAGGCGTTCTGCAGCGGATGAAGCGGGCGGGCGCACGGGTGCTCGACGAGACCGAATCCCTCGTCGACTCGCTGCGCCGAGCCGTGGCTCAGGATCAGGCCCGCTTTGAAGTCGCGCTCAGTGACGAAATGTCGGAGGCCGAAGACCTTCACGAGGCCGAAGAGGCGCTCCGGGAGGAGCGGGCCGAAGCGCTCCTGCGCCAAATAAAGGAAGAAGAGACGTCGTCTCGTTCTCGTCCGTCCATCTCCGAAGACGACGAGGCG
>ERZ1034486.115-NODE-115-length-24040-cov-5.477799_pt1 | contig 24040 bp, 20 predicted proteins | sample MGYA00520683_ERZ1034486 | MGnify/ENA primary metagenome ERZ1034486 (study PRJEB33760, sample SAMEA4777685) | hypersaline lake metagenome | biome: hypersaline environment; feature: brines | place: Spain | collected 2012-08 | depth 0 m ...
CGTTGCTCGTCGCCGCCAAGAACGAGGCGTTGTTGTACGACATCTCGAAGTGGGGAGAAGACGTGGGGATCGCCAGCAAGGCGACGTTCTCCCGGACGAAGACCCGTCTGGAGGATATGGGTATCATCGGCACGGAGAAGGTGCCAATCGACGTGGGCCGCCCGCGGCTCCGTCTGAAGTTCGCCGAGGGGCCGTTGGCCGAGGCCGACAGCGAGAGCCTCGCGGACACCGCCCAGTCTGTGATCAACTGAGGCACCGACGGCGACGCCGATCCGTCGGCGACTGCTCACGGCGGCGCCGGTCCATCGGAGACTCACACGCTTTTTGCCGCCCCGGTCGTCCGACCGGGTATGGACGTAGCTGTCGTCGGCCCGGACCGTGCGACGGAGTCGGTCGTCGCCGCGCTCGCGGAGACGGACGCGACCGCGGTGCCGGCAGCGCCGGCAACGCTCGACGGGTTTGCCGTCGCCGCTGTCGCCGGACAAGTCGGTGACGACGCTTTCGACGCCGCCACGGAACTGGACCGTTGGGTTGCCGTCGAGATCGGCGGCGTCGGCGGCCGGCCGGCGGCGCTCGACGCCGCGGTCACCGTCTTCGACGGCGCCGGTTGTTTCGACTGCCTCCGTGACCGCGTTGCTGCCGGTGGGACCGCGGACGACTCGGGCGAACCGGGGGAGACACGACCGGCGGACAGCGCCGTCCGACTAGCGGGTGCGGTGGCGGGCCACCGGCTCGTCCGCCTGCTCGACGGGGAGCAGTTGGGCGGAACTGTCGTCGAGGTGCCGGGCCCAGAACGGTCGTTTCTCCCGGTGCCGGGGTGTGACTGTCACGACACGCCGCGCGGGTTCGAGCGACACCACCGGGACGTGTCGCTGGCGACAACGCTTGACCGGATGGAACGGGCCGTCGACGACCGACTCGGCCCCGTTCGCGAGGTCGGCGAGCAGTCGTCGTTTCCGGTGCCGTACTACGTCGCCGCGACCGCCGAAACCACACGGTTCTCTGACGCGCGCTGTGGGGAGTTCGGCGGCGGTGTCGCGGCCGACTGGAACGCCGCCTACGTGAAGGCGGTCGGCGAGGCGTTGGAGCGGTACGCCGCCGGCGTCTACCGCGAGTCGTCGTTCCGACACGCGCCGACGACGGGCGTGGTAGACGCGGTCCCCGTTTCCGCGTTCGTCCGACCGAACGACGCACCCACTCCCGACCCGGACGAACGGGTGGCGTGGACCGACGGCGCCGATCTCCGTGACGGGAGCCACGCCGCCGTGCCGGCGTCGTTCGTCCACTTCCCACAGCCCGGCCGGGCGTTCGCGCCACAGATCACGACCGGGCTGGGGCTGGGCAACAGCACCGACGAGGCACTCGCGGCCGGGCTCGCGGAGGTGATCGAACGCGACGCGACGATGCTCGCGTGGTACTCCACGTTCGAGCCCGTCAAGTTGCACGTCGACACCGACGAGTTCGAGACGCTCCGGAAGCGTGCCCGTGCGGAGTCGTTGTCGGTGACACCGCTGTTGTGCACGCAGGACGTGGACGTGCCGATCGTCGCGGTCGCGGTCCACCGCGACGGGGAGTGGCCGCAGTTCGCGCTCGGCTCTGCCGCGGGGTTCGACGCCGCGGCCGCCGCTCGCGACGCCTGCGGGGAGGCGCTCCAGAACTGGACGGAACTCGACTCGATGGGGCCCGACCGGGCGGCCGACCAGGAGGGTGCCATCGGCCGCTACGCCGAGTTCCCGACGGCCGCACGCGAGTTCGTCGACACGCCCGCGGCGGTCGCGGCTCGGGACGTGACTGAGTCTGTCCCGCCCGCCGAGCGTGTCGACGAGTTTGTCGGGCGGCTGGACGACGCCGGGTTGGCGAGCTACGCCGTCCGGCTAACCACGAGTGATCTCGTCGAACTGGGGCTGGAGGCTGTCCGGGTGGTGGTGCCGGCGGCACAGCCGTTGTTCACCACGACGCCGTTCTTCGGGGAGCGCGCCGAGACGGTGCCCCGGGAGTTGGGGTTCGAGCCGCGGTTGGATCGGGCGTTCCACCCGTTCCCGTAGCTGGCTACGGGTCTGTTTGTGTTGGTGTCTGGTCTGTGGGTGCGACGCGGTCGGCGTAGAGAAGGCCCGCCGCAGAGATTGTGAGTAGCGTCGCGGTCGCGAGCAGGAACGACGACAACGCGGTGTCGTACTGCAGGGCGGCGCGGCCAGTGCCAGCGGCGACGAGCGCGAGCAGTCCGAGCAGACGCACCGACCGCTGGTGAACCGACTCGGCTACAACTGCAGCACAGAGGAGCAGCCCCGCAGCAGTCTGGAGTCGCTCGGTCAGTGAGACCGCTGGATGTGAGGAGACTTCGAGTGGTCTGGCCCACCCGACGGCAGCGACAACTCCGGCGGCGACGACGGTGTAACCTGCGGCGGCACCGAGCAGTTTCCAGCGATCCCACTGCTGTCGCTGGCTGTCTTTCGTCTGATTGGCTGTCTCCTTTCGTCTCAGCCACCTTCCGACTGTCACGCACACGACACTACACAGCAGCAGCACTCCGACGGGGAGTTCAACGGTCGCCTCGTACCGTCCGCCGGGGAGGAGGCGGTACAGTTCGAACGTCACCCAGGCGTCGTACAGCGGTATCACGTCGTGGATTGGAACCGCGATCTCCCCGCTGGTCGCGACGCCGAGTGTCGCGACGACCACGTACAGGAGATCACGCCGTCGGGCGTGTGTCGCGTACACGACTGCGAGTGAACCCAGTGCTGTCAGTGTGTACTGGTAGTACTCGGCTGCTGCTCGCTGGTTCCCGACGAGATACGACACCGGCCGGAACACGTCGGTCGGCTGTGGGTTCGTCCCGTGTGCGACTGGGAAGACGAGCACGGCGACAGTCATCACTGCTCCGGCTCCGCCGACGGCGTACGCGACCTGCCGGCCGATGGCGGTCAGTCGCCTCGCGACTGTGTCTGCGTGTGTCATCTGCTGGGTGGTCTACTTGTTGACTTCGCCTTGATCCGTTCTCGTGGTCGTGTCAATTGTCGGTCGTTCACCCTCTGAGTGAGGGCTACTGTGGATACCCGGATGTCGGCAGCTACTGTCACCTGTCTCAGTCGTTGTTCGTGTCGCTCTCGTTCAGCCTGTTGTCTGTGTGAACTCTCTCCACTCAGCGTAGAGGAGGCCCGCCGCAGAGATCGTGAGTAGCGTGGCCGTCGCGAGCAGGAACTCCGACAACGCGGTGTCGTACTGGAGCGCGGCGAGACCGGCGTGCCATGTGAGGGCCGAGAGCGCGGCGAGACTGAATCCGGCATTCGTCGCGACGAACTCGTAGAACACCAACGCGCATGCAGCGAGTCCTCCCGCTGTGATTTCACCAATACCAGAGAAGACGCCAACTGACAGATACGAGGTGATACCAATCACGAGAAACAGGACGACGAGCGTGTATCCGGACAGATTCGACAGGATACGTCCCGACTTTCGTCCCGTTGCCAGAAACAAGCAGGTAGTTTGATCATCAATTTCGGACGGTTTGCTACGAGTGTGTCTGGTCTCTCGTCTCAGTAGTTCGCTCAGGTTACACAGCAGTGCAGCAGCGACAACGACCCCGTCTATCGTGACTTCGACACCGAAACTGGAGCCCGCACACATTGGACAGAGTCGTGTCGCGAGTGGTGTCAGAAACGGGGGAAGGATGATGCTCACGCCAGGACTCATCACAGCGACTGTCGCAAATAGCGTGACAACTGTGAGACTCCGTTGCCAGACGGCGTGGACGAACGTCACTGCCAACAGAATCGTGAGTGGTTGGAGGAGTGTGAGGAGGATGATACTCTCGCTCCCGGTGAGGAATGAGTGGTAATCCTCGACCCAACTGCCACCGGCATCACCGTACACAGCAGTGAACTTCGCGTGTGCGTCTGCGATCACTAGCGGGAGCCCTGCCGCCGTCGCGCTCCCTATGGCGAGGAGTCCAGTGAGCCGACCAGCCGAGCGGCGGAGTGCCATCCGGTCGTGTCGTTTTCTCCGATCAGTTTAGCTATTTCGGCTACATTCAGTCGTGGCTGTGGTTGGATCTGCTCTGTGGCGTCTCGTCTGTCCGTTTCGAGAGCCACAGTGCCGTCGCGGAGATCGTGAGCAGCGTCGCGGTCGGGAACGCGATTCCCGTGAGAGCAGTGTCGTGCTGGAGCGTAGCGAACCCGACGATCCACGCGCCAGTAGCGAGTCCCGCGGTGCCGCGGACTGAGTCCGTCGAGACGAACGTGTAGGTGGCGATGACGAGCGGCGGGAACACACCGAGCCAGATGTACTCTGGCGTGTCGGCGAACAGTACACTCAGTACACAACTCAACACGAGTAGGTAGCCAGCGACTCGGGAGACCACGAGCCACTGTACGTGTTCGAGGTACGGCAGTAACTGTGGGCGTCCGAGTGCGTCCTGTTGTTTGAACTTTATGTGGCTGCTTCGCAGTAGTTCGCCTGCGTTCAGTAGAATCGCCGATACGAGCAACGAGAGTCCGATTGGCGGGTCTACTGGCTCGGGGACTTCTCTCAGTACTCTCAGGTTCAACACAGGGATACTCCACAGATCGGTCAGATGCTCGGGGAGTGCAACAGTGTAGATCGCCCCCAGAGTGATTCCCTCTGTGTGGTCAGCGTACGCTGCGTAGACAATCGCAGAAGAGAGTGCTACCTGTGAAATTAGTATCGTAAACTGACCTTCCTGTGTCAGTTCACCGACTAGGTACGTTGCCGGTGATACAGGAGTGAAGAGGAGGTTTGGTGGGAGAAAGAGACCGACAGTGGTGGCAACCCCGCTCACCAGTCCTGTGATCAGCGCGATGGAGCTTCCAGTGGCTGAGAATAACCGTCGACAGGACTGTCGGAGAGTGTACTCACTGTCCAGTTTGGTCACAGAATGCTGTACTCTCGTTCACGCTGTTAGCTCTTTCTGTGCAAATGCTCTCCAGTTAGAGTAGAGAAATCCTGCTGCAGAGATTGTGAGTAACGTGGCCGTCGCGAGCAGGAACTCCGACAACGCGGTGTCGTACTGGAGCGCGGCGAGACCGGCATGCCATGTGAGAGCCGCGAGCGCGGCGAGACTGAAGCCCGCGGCCGTTGCGACGAATTCGTAGAATACCAGTGCGCAGAGAACGAGCGAAACCGCAGTGTCTCTGCCAATATTAGGGAGCAATTCAATTAACGGAGATGACACAATACCGATCGCCAAGAATAGGACTACGAGACCGTACCCAGATAGATTTCCTAAGAGATTTGCCGAACGGCGTTTGGTGGTAAAAATTAGGGTATCGGTCGATTTGTCTGTGTCGCGGTGTATGCTATCTACCAATTTAGTGCGTCCATGTTGGTTCAGTAGTTCAGCCGCGTTGCATAGTATCGCAGCAGCAACAATCAGTATCCACACCGGGATGTCAACCTCAGACCCAGAGACTATGCAAGCTGGGAAAATTTTTCTCATATGCGGTATCAATGATAAGGGGAGAGTAGCCACTATTCCCGACCAAGCTGTTGCGAGGAATCCTGAGAGCGTGACAACGGTGAGGCTTCGTCGCCAGACCGCGTGAACGAACGCTGCAGCTATCAGAATCCGAAGCTGAGCCATGATTGTGAGTAGGATCAGGCTATTCTCTCCATTTATAAATTTAATATAATTTTGAATCCAACTCATATCTGTTTTTCCATAATACGCATTAATAGATAAGTTTATTTCACTAATTATGATTAATATAATTGCAATAATTGCAGCACCAAGACCGAGAGTTCTAGCAGATCGGGAAACGATACTACAAAAATTCATTTAGTAATACTAGTAGTACTTGCTGTTACCGAAGTCAAATCCTTCTTTCCTGTGTAGAATGTCCGCAGAAGAGCCTTGTGCGTAGTTGTAATCCTCGTAGTTCCTCGTTGCCATGTTCAACAGGTAGAGTTCGTCTGTGCCAGATGAGTTGTTGATTCGATGGTACACTGGTCCACCAGAGTCTCCTTTCTCCTGTGTTGCCGATGTACGAACCTGGCCAATTTCCTCGGTGGGAGGTTTTATTCCGCACTTGTCCTTGAAGCTCAACCGTGAGCCTCTGATTGTTCCAGATGTCGCACACGTCGTCCGACCTCGCTTGTACATTGTTGCGGCCGGGTACGACGCCAGCGTGTCGATACCGTCACCAGTTACCCGACCAACAACCTCCGCACCGGGTTCGTCAGTGACGCGACTGCTGAAGTCCTGGAAACCCGGCGAGTAAAGTGTGAGGAGCGCAGCGTCGTACTCAGTGAACGCCGCTGCAACGAAGCCGAAGGGTGTCACAGTGTCCTCATTGTTTACGATCCTTCCCCACCCGTAGTCATTCTCAACAACTCCTGGAGTGTTACATACATCACCACTGATTGTGTGGCGAGCAGTGAGCATGTAGGTCCCGCCGTTGTACTGTACGGGACAGCAGAGCGTCCCCTTCTCAACGGAGTTCCCGCCATTGTTGATATTCTTCATCCCCTCAAACGCCATTCCACCGAGGAACTCGTTCTCGCCATCTCCATCCACGTCCTCCCGACGGTCGTTGTAACAGCCTGTCTCCTCGGGTCGCTCCTCCTCCACGGTCCGCACCGGAATCCCCTCGACAGAACTCGGCACGGCGTCCAGCGCCGACACGTCACCCTCGGGACTGGCGGCCACACGGACACGCTTCCCACGGAGGCCACCAACCGCGGCGTCACTGGACTCGATCCCGACGGAGTGGACGCTCCCCTCGCCGAGATACTGCCGGCTCATCGCTTCCTTCACGTTGATCGCCTGTTCTTTGTGGCGGTACCAGCGCTTGCTGACCGTCACCGTCTCGCGGCTCTCGTCGCCGCTCGCCAGGATGGTGATTCGCTTCTCTCGCCCGCTGTCGCCGACGACGGTCGTCGGTACGCCCGCGAGCCCTGACACCGTCGCGCCCGTCACTGCCGCCAGTGTCTGCCGCCGCGAAACTCCCCCTTCCGAGCTGTTTCGGTCGGACATGCGTAAGGCTCGTCTAGCACGGGTGTATATATTCTTTATTTCCTGTACTGAAGTCAATTCAGCAGAATAACACGACAGCCGATTCTACCGAGCGTCGAGAAACATCCACATCTAGTACGTTGTATCGCTGACGTTCACACACGCGAGCGACGAACCAGCCCGACGCAGACGACGACTCGAACCGACACGCCCGACAGCAACACCAGCCGTCTCAGGCCAGACACGCCGCAACGACACCCAGTGCCGTCTCGCCGCGGACCTCCTCGGCGAGCAACGGCACGCGTTTCACCTCGCGGCCGCGGTAGAGATCACTCGCCCGTGCCAGCGCGTCGCGTTGCACGTCCCACCGGCGCTGACAGAACTCACAGGCGTCCAACGACGGCGTCACCACCCACTCGTCGTCCAGTTCGATGTCCGTCGTCTGCGTGCCGGCCACGTCCTCGGGGTCCTCCATCACTCGGTTGACGACGAGCGTACCGACGGGAATCCCGAACTCGTCGAGGCGGTCGACGAGCCGTTCGGACTCGACGACACTCATCTCCTCGGGGACCATCACCACCCGGAAGTCCGTCTTCGCGGGGTCACGCAGCGTCGCGCGGAGTCGTTCGATCCGGTCGCGGAGTTCCTCCAGATCCGGGCCGGCGTCGCCAGCGTCGTCACCGAGCCCGAGCGCGCCTTTGACCCCGCCCATCATCCCCGAAAACCGGTCGCGCATCTTGAGGAAGCGGCCGACCATCGAGTCGAGCAGTTCGGGCAGCTGGAGCAGTCGGAGGGTGTGGCCCGTCGGCGCCGTGTCGACGACGACACGGTCGAAACGCGGGTCGTCGAGGTGTTCCAACAGCTGTCGCATCGCCGCTGCCTCGTCGACACCGGGCATCTGTCCGCCCAGCATCCCGCCGAGTGGGCCACCCTCGTCGCCGAGATCACCCAGCTCGCCGAGCCCGCCGAGTGGGTTCCCCGCCGCGGCGTCACCAGGCCCTGGTCCGGCAGTGTCGGCGTCCGGGTCGCCACCAGCGCCCGCGTCACCGCCAGCCACCCCCCCGCCGAGCATCCCCTCGGAGACGGCCTCGTCGGGGTCGATCTCGGCGGCGTACAACGGCACGTCCTCGCGAATCCGGCTCGGGGTCGGCGGAATCTCGGCTTGGAGCGTGTCCGACAGCGAGTGGGCGGGGTCCGTGGAAACGACCAGCGTCGGCGTGCCGGCCGCGGCGCTGGCTAGCGCCGTCGCGGCCGAGCAGGTCGTCTTCCCGACGCCGCCTTTCCCGCCGTAGAGCACGTACTCCGGGGTGTCGGCCGTGACGAGATCCGTCTCCGCCGGCACCACCTGCGTCTCGTCGTCGGTGTCGCCGGACATCCGGATCGCGGCCCCCATCCGCGACGGCTCGTCGGTCGACTCCTCGATCTCGTCGACCGGCTCGACGTCGATGTCGTCCATACCGACGTTCGGTGCGGCGCGTTTCTGTATCCGTCGGTGTCGGGAGCCGGGCGTCCGTGTTCGGGCAGACCGGTCCCCGTGTCACGCCGTTGTCTCTACCTCTCGGGTCGGGTCGTCGTATCCGGCACCCAACCCGCGATGCGGTCGGCGGCCGCCTCGACACGCGGCGTGACGAGCGCGAACCGGAACCACTCCGAGCGGGCGTCACCGAACGTCGCACCGGGCATCGCCGCCACCCCCGCCTCGTCGATCATCCGCTCGGCGTTCGCGGTCGTTCCCGGCAGGCCGTCGAAGCGCGCGAGCACGTAGAACCCGCCTTCGGGCGTGGTGTACTCTGCGCCGATGTCGTCGAGCGCGTCGGTGAACGTCGCCACCCGGTCTCTGAGCAGTTCGCGGTTGTGGGCGTAGTAACCCGGTCCTGTCTCGCGGAGCGCCGCCAACACTGCGGCCTGTGCCGGCCGCGAGCCGGTGACGTTGACGAGCATGTGTCGCGTGCGGGCGTGCGAGAGCAACCGTTCCGGCAACACGGCGTACCCCACCCGGAAGCCGGTGATCGCCATCGACTTCGAGAAGGCAGTCGTCACCGCGACCTCGTGGTCGAGCGTGAGCGCGCTCTCGAAGGTCCCGGTGAAATCGAACTGCTGGTACACCTCATCGACGAGCAACGTCGCGCCCACCTCCGCCGCGAGCGCGGCGACCGCCTGCACCGTCTCGATCGGGTACACCGCGCCAGTCGGGTTGTTCGGCGTGTTGAGGACGATCACGGCCGTCTCCGGGCCTGCGGCGGCACGGAACGCGTCGAGATCCAACGCGCCGTCTCTCGCCGTCGGCACGAGTTGTGGGTCGCCACCCAACAGCTCCACCTTCGCGGGGTAGTACGGGTAGGTCGGATCGGTACACAGAACCTCCGTGCCGTCGTTGGCGGTGAGCGCGGCCGCGAGCGCGAGGTGGTTCGCCTCGCCGGCGCCGTTGGTGACGAGCACCCGGTCGCGGCTCACGTTGCGCCGGGTGGCGATCTCCGCTCGGAGTGCGTCGAGCCCCTCGCTGGGCGGGTACTGGAACTGTTCGGGGTCGCCGTCGGCGTACGAGTGGAGCCCCTCACGGAGCGCCGCCGGCGGCTCCCAGTCGGGGTTGCCCGAGACGGTGTCGACCACGTCCCGATCCGCCTCGACGGCGTACCGCGACAGCCGCGCGAACTGTGGCCGGTCGTACTCCATACCGTTACTGACGCCGGCGGGGGTTTCACTCCGGCGTTCGACGCCGGGGGGCGGGGTGGCCACGGCCACACGCGTCCACGCGCCGACCGCCAGAGCCTTGCTCGCGGCGGCCACACCGACAGTGTGTACGAGTTCGCCACAGAGCCGCCAGTCGAGGAACGGGTCGGCGACCGCCTCCGCGCGGTCGGCGAGACAGTCGCGGCCGCGGAGTCGTGTACCGGCGGGTTGGTCGGATCGTTACTGACGGACGTGCCAGGATCGAGCGACTACTTCGACCGCTCGGTGGTCACCTACTCCTACGACGCCAAGCTGGAGACGTTGGCCGTCTCCCGAGAGCTGTTGGACGACCACGGCGCCGTCTCGGAGCCGGTCGCGCGGGCGATGGCCCGCGGCGTCTGCGACGTGGCCGGCACGGACTGGGGGGTCGCAACCACCGGGATCGCGGGGCCGGGCGGCGGGAGCCCGGAGAAACCCGTCGGCACCGTCTTCGTCGCCGTCGCGAACCGAGCGGCGTGGGGGACTGGCGACTCCGAGACACGCGTCGCGCGTTACGAGTTCGACGGCGACCGCCGACAGGTAAAAGAACAGATCGCCAGACGGGCGCTCGGCGACCTCCTCGCGGCCGTCGACGATGGGTCGGCGCCAACAGACGAGGAGTGACAACCGTCGACGACGAGTCGCCGCCAACAGACGAGGAGTGACAACCGTCGACAACGAGTCGGCACCGACAGACGAGGAGTGACAGCCGTCCAGTAGCTCGGGGTCTCGACCGTCTGACCCGCCGCCGTCTATCGGGTTTCGTCGAACGGGAGTAAATCACAGGCAGACGGCGCGGTCGAAGCTGTTAGACCGGCGACTTCTCGGATGATTAGCATACTAGCGACGACGACTACACCGCTGGAGCCAGAACAGTAGGTCGCATGCGGGGGCAGGATACAACCAGACGGGACGTACTGAAGCTGGGGACGGCGGCAGTCGGCGCGACGCTGCTGGGGAGCGTCGCGGCGGCCGAGTCGGCGGGCTGGGAGACGGTCACCAGCCCGGTCGACGCCAGCCTCAACGACGTGGAACAGACGGCGCGCAACGACTTCGCGGTCGGCGGCGCCGGCGTCGTGATCGAACGGACGGAGCGCGGTTGGCGAAAGGTCGTCGACGGCGGCCCGACAGGAAACGGGAGCGACCTCTACGGGGCCGACGTGACAGATGACGGGAAGCGGCTCTGGTTCGCCGGCGCCTCCGGCGCGATCGGCGAGTACGACGTGGAGACCGGCAACTTAGTCGACCACTCCGCGCCCAACGACGTGACGAACAACTTCGTCGACGTGGCGGTAACCGGGAACGCCGACGAGGCAAACGTCTACGTCGCGGGCGACTCCGGGAGCGTCCAGTACTCCTTCGAGAACGGTGCGACGGGGACCTGGAACGGGGTTTCCGTCGGGCAGGGGGCCGGGATCAACGCAATCGACTTCCACGGCGTTCGCGCCGGCCACCTGGTGAACGGGAACGCGAACGTGTTCGCCACCGACGACGGCGGCACCTGGAACCGGATCGGCGTCGCAGACGCGGACGTGTCGTTGTACGGCGTCGACTCCAACGCCGCAGACGACGTGTGGGTCGCCGCCGGCGCCGGCACCGTCTACCACTACAGCCCGGACGCCGAAGGGACCCCGCAGTGGGTGCCCGAGAAGGTCGGCGAGCCGACACTGCGCGACATCGAGGTGACGGACGGCGAGGGGTACGCCGTCGGCGACAGCGGCGCAGTGTTCGACCTGTCTGGGGGTGAGTGGGCACGCGACGAGACCCCGACCGGACAGGGCCTCGCGGCGGTGATCGACAGCGCCGACAACGACGTGGCGGTCGGTGCCAGCGGCAGTATCGTCGCGACGAACCCGGACGCCGAGGCCGACCCCGGCAGCGGTGGCGGCGGTCAGTCCGGTGACGCGGGCCGAATCGGGCGCGTCGCCACACAGACCGAGGAGTCGAAGACGCTCGGGCTCACCGTCGAGAACGTCGGCGACCAGTCCGTGACCGTCGACGAGTGGGCGTTGGAGACGACGACGCTTGTCGACAGCATCGAGCGGTCGGGCGCCGAGGTGTCTGTCGACGGAACTGGGGTGGCCGACTCCCCCGACGGGTTCCCGGTCGACTCTGAGTTCCGGTCGTTCGACGCGGCGCCGACCGTCGCGGCCGGCGAGACGGCGACGTTCGAGTTTGGCCAGTACGACGCGGGCAACGTCGCACTGACCGTCGACCCGGTCGCAGAACGGCCGGACGGCAACTACGTCAGCGCGACGTTTGCGTACACCGACGGAACGACTGAGACGTTCTTCTTCGACGTGACGAACGTCAACTCGTGAGGCTCCGCGCCGGTCTCGAACCCACGACCGGCTGACGACTCGCCGTCACGAATCCCTTTTTGTCGGGGCGCGCCGAACCGGTCGACATGCACTACGACGAGGCGACGAACTTCCTCTTCGATCTCCGTCGCTTCCAGGTCGACCCAGGAACAGACGCGATCCGGGAGCTACTGGCGGAGTTGGGCGACTCACACGAGCAGGTGACGTTCGTCCAGGTCGCGGGGTCGAACGGGAAGGGGAGCGTTACCCGGATGCTCGCGAGCGTGCTCCGGCAGACGGACCGCACCGTCGGGACGTACACCTCGCCACACTTCGAGGAACTCCGGGAACGGGTTCGCGTGGACGGCCGGAAGATTCCGGAGTCGTCGGTGACGGCGTTCGTCGAACGGGTGCGGCCGTGGCTGGTCGAACGTGCGGCCGCTGGCGAGCCGCTGACGTTCTTCGAGGTGGTGACCGCGATGGCGATCTGGCGGTTCGGCGAGGCGGATGTCGATGTCGCTGTCTTGGAGGCGGGGATGGGCGGGGAGTTGGACGCGACGAGCGTCGTCGACCCCGTTGCGGCCGCGGTGACGAACGTCGCCTTAGAACACACGGCGGTGTTGGGGGAGACAGTCGAGGAGATCGCCGCCTCGTTCGCACCTGTCGCGCCCGCCGAGCGACCACTCGTCACTGCGGCCGACGGGGCGGCACGGGCGCGGTTGGCCGAGACCAGCGACCTCGCGGTCGTCGACGGGCCGACGACGGACCACGGGACAGAGGCGTCGGGCGATCACACGGAGACGAACCCGGTGGTGACGGCAGTCGCAGAGGGGGCGGTGAGCCACCAGGAGTCGGCGGTGACGCTCGCGGGTGACGACTGGTCGGTGTCGGCGACGCTGCCGTTGTTGGGCGCCTACCAGGCAACGAACGCGGGCGTGGCGGTCGCGTTGGCCCGCCAGTTGGGGGTGACGGAGCCGGCGACGACCCGGCGGGGACTGCGCGGAGCGAGCTGGCCCGGGCGGTTCGAGGTGGTGGAGACGGAGCCGGCGGTCGTGCTCGACGGCGCCCACAACCCCGCGGCGTGTGCGGCGTTGGCAGAGACGGTCGCCGTGTTCGACCACGACCGACTCCACCTCGTCTTCGGCGCGATGACCGACAAAGACCACCGCGAGATGGTCGCCGCACTTCCGGGCGCCGACACCGTCCGGACGTGTGCGCCGGCCTCGGACCGGGCCGCAGACCCCGCGGCGCTCGCGCGGACGTTCGAGACGGCGACGGACGCGACCGTCCGTGTCGGCGACGCCGCCGGAAGTGACGCGGGCGGTGGCGCTGCCGAGAGTGACGCGGGTGGCAACACAGGAGCCGACAGCCGCATGGACGACTCCGTCGTCGCGGCACTGCGGGCCGCACAGGCCGACGCCGACCCGGGCGATCTGGTGTTGGTGACCGGCTCGTTGTACTGTGTCGGCGCCGCGCGGACGGAGTGGACCCGGACGGTGACACCGCGGCGGGTCGAGACGGTCGACGACGCGACCGAACTGCTGCGGGACGCCCACGCGACCCCGGCGGTCGCCGAGCGGGTCGCTGCCGAGACGGCAAGCGAGGTGGTGGAGACGACGGTGCCGGGTGAACGGCTCGCGACGCTCCGGGAGGCGGCCGCGAGCGCTGACGTGGCGTGTGCCGCCAGCGGCTTCGACGGCGGCGGCCGGAGCCACCGGGTCGTCCTCGCCGGGTCGACCGCGGCCGTGCGCCGGCTGGCCACCACTCTCCGCGAACGCGGCCGGGCGTTCGCCGGGTTGGCCGAGGACCTCCTGTCGGCGGTCGACGATGGGGAGGCAGGGACCGGGAGTGACCCCGACGATCTGTACCCGTGGGAGACCGGGACGGCAGTGATGGGCGTGTTGAACGTCACACCAGACTCCTTCCACGACGGCGGAGAGTACTACGACGTGGCCGACGCCGTCGACGGCGCAGCGGAGTTGGTCGCCGCGGGCGTCGACGTGGTAGACGTTGGCGGGGAGAGCACACGCCCGGGCGCTGACCCCGTTCCGGTCGACGAGGAGATTCGGCGGATCGTCCCGGTGATCGAGGCCGTGACGGACGCGGAGCCAGACACGCTCGTCTCCGTCGACACGCGGAAGCCGGCCGTCGCGGCGGCGGCACTCGACGCCGGCGCGGACGTGTTGAACGACGTGACCGGGCTGTCGGACCCGGAGATGCGGGCGTTGGCCGCCGAGCGGGACGTGCCGGTGGTGGTGATGCACAGCATCGACGCGCCGGTCGACCCGGACAACGATGTCGAGTACGACGACGTGGTCCGGGACGTGATCGACGAACTGAACGAACGGGTGCTGTTGGCCGAGGAGGCCGGGGTCGACCGCGAGAACGTGATCGTCGACCCTGGGGTCGGGTTCGGGAAGACCGCCGCCGAGAGCTTCGAGCTGTTGGGTCGCCTCGACGAGTTTCGGGCGCTGGGGTGTCCGGTGATGGTCGGCCACTCCCACAAGTCGATGTTCGAGTTCGTCGACGGGGAGGCGGGTGACGCACTGCCGGAGACGGTCGCGGCGACGGCGGTGGCGGCGACCCGCGGGGCGGATCTCGTCAGAGTCCACGACGCCCGCGAGAACGTCCAAGCCGTCCGTGTCGCCGCCGCGGCCGCCGACCCGGAGGGGTTCGCGGCCGGGTTCGACCCGGCAGGTAAGACGGACGACGCGCCCGACACAGAGCCGTGAGTGACGAGACTGAGCGTCGGAGCGGCGAGACGGAGCCCCGGGGCGACGAGACGAGTCAGCAGGGCGCTCCGGCGGAGCGCCGGTACGAGGCCGTCACGGCCTACCCGGTCGGCGACACCACCGTCGCGCGGTACGCACACACCGCCGGCGAGTACGGGTTCGACGGGATCGTGATCAGAGCCGGCGGGGAGCCCGAGCCAGAGGGGACGCTCTCCCCACTCGACACGGAGACGGTCGCGGCAGAGACAGCGATCGACGTGGCGACGGGGTTCGAGATCGACGCTGACGGCCCGGGTGCAGCCAGCGGCACACTCGACCGGGTGCGGTCGGATCACGACGTGGTGACGGTGCAGGGCGGGACGGCAGCGCTCAATCGGTTCGCGGTCGAACAGAACCGTGTCGACGTGTTGGCGGCACCGATGCGACGGGACGGCGATCTGAACCACGTGCTCGCCCGCGCGGCCAACGACCACAACACCCGGATCGAGGTGAACCTCGGGCCGGTGCTCCGGACGGCGGGGGGTGAGCGAGTCCGCCACCTCCAACGGCTCCGCAAACTCCGGGAGTTGGTCGACTACTACGACGCGCCGGTGGTGGTGTCCGCACGGCCGGCAAGCGGGCTCGAACTCCGTCCACCCAGAGAGCTGGTCGCGGTCGGGGAGGCGATCGGGTTCGACCCCGCGACGGTGCGGGCCGGGCTCGCGGAGTGGGGGGTGATCGTCCGGGAGAGCCGGCGGCGACGCTCCGATTCGTTCATTGCCCCCGGCGTGCAGAGGGTGGAGTGTGAAGAAGACGATCAGTGAGCACGCGGCGCGGTTCTCGGAGGCGGCACCGTCGTACGACGACGAGAAGGGTGAGGAGTACGAGGCCTGTGCGGGGCTCGTCGTCCGACGGGCCGCGCCGGCGGCCGCGGACACGGTGTTGGATCTGGGCACCGGGACCGGTGCGATCGCGTTGTCGCTGGCAGACGACGCCGACCGGGTCGTCGGGCGCGACATCAGCGAGGGGATGTTGGAGCAGGCCCGCGAGAAGGCGAGTGAGGCGGGGGTCGACAACGTCTCGTTCGACTACGGGGAGTTTCGCGAGCCGGCCTACGACGGGGTCGCCCAGATCGTCACGTCGAATTTTGCGCTCCATCACCTGAGCGACGCCGAGAAACAGGCGGCGATTGAAGCGATGGCGAGTGTCGACGGCGGCGGCACCCCCTCGCGCAACGACACGGTGGGGCCGCGCCGGATCGTGCTCGGGGACGTGATGTTCTTCGACGGGCCGGACCCGGCAGAGCCGTTCTTCGACCCCGAAGTGGACGATCCGGCAACCGTCGGGACGCTCGTCGACAGCTTCACCGACGCCGGCTACGCGGTGACGCGGGTCGACCGAGTCCATGACCAGGTCGGTGTCCTCACCGCAGAGCGTGTCGTCACCGGCGGCCGGGAGACGTGACGTGCGACACCTACCGAAACACGCCCGGCCGCGGTGGCGGTATCTGGCGGTGAGGGTGACGACCCGCGGAGAGGTGATCGAGCGGGACGGGTTCCAACGGGCGATCTGGTACGCGGGCCAGAACCTGCTTGGCGATCCGGGTGGGGCGGACGCAGACCTGTCTGTCGTGCGGTTCCGGTTCGCCGACGGGGAGGGGGCGGCAGTCGTCAGAGTGCGCCGCGGCGAGGTGTCGGCCGGACGGGCCGCCGTCGCCTGTGTCGACCAGGTGGACAGGACACCGGTCGGGGTGGCAGTGCGTGGCGTCTCGGGGACGATCCGGGCGTGTGAAGAAAGCTATTTACACGCAGACGGCGGAGTTGGTGGCGAACGGGAGACCCGCTCGTCCGGCGGTCGGGCGTCACGCCCGGTGGACGTGCAGACGGCCGACGGTCACGTCGGCGCGACCGAGACAGAGGTCTCGGACGGCGTCTCCGAGTCGACTGCGGACACCGACGCGGACTGACAAACAATGCAAGGCCAACAACAACAGGCGTACGACCGTGGGACGACGATCTTCTCTCCGGACGGTCGGCTCTACCAGGTCGAGTACGCACGCGAGGCGGTGAAACGCGGGACGACGAGTGTCGGCGTCAGGACGACCGAGGGGGTCGTGCTGGCGGCGAAGAAACGGTCGCGGTCCCCGATGATGGAGCCGTCCTCCGTCGAGAAGCTCCACAAGGTCGACGACCACATCGGGATCGCGAGCGCCGGACACGTCGCCGACGCCCGGAAGCTGATCGACTTCGCGCGGCAACAGACACAGGTCGAACGGCTCCGCTACGGCGAGGCAATCGGCGTCGAGACGCTGACAAAGGAGATCACCGACCACATCCAACAGTACACGCAGGTCGGCGGCGCGCGGCCGTTCGGCGTCGCGATGATCGTCGCCGGCGTCGAGGACGGCGAGCCACGACTGTTCGAGACGGACCCCTCGGGGACACCCTACGAGTGGAAGGCGTTGTCCGTCGGCGAGAATCGGAGTGACATCCGGGAGTATCTCGAAGCGGAGTTCGACGACGAGCTGACGCTGGATGCGGGGATCGACCTCGCCTTTGGCGCGCTCGCGGAGGCCGACGACGACGACGGGTTCGAACCGGCAGACATCGCGCTGTCGACGATCCCGACAGCGGACCCGACCTACACCGCGCACGACACGGAGACGATCGGCGACTACCTCGCCGAGTTCGACTACCTCGCCGCGGAGACGGACGAGGAGTAACGCGACACCGCGCCGCCTCTCTCTTCGCGACACCACGCCCTGAATGGCAAAACGGACGGAGACGCGTCTCGTCAGACGGTGCAGTGCTTTACTCGTGATAGAATAAACTTTTTCTGCGGGAGCGACAGAGGGGTGCGGTATGCGTGCACTCGCACTCCGTCGGGGGGCGGAGACGGCGGCGGTGGTGGAGAAGCCGCGGCCGGAGCCAGCGGCCGGGGAGGCGTTGGTCCGGACACTCCGTGTCGGGGTCGACGGGACGGACCACGAGATTCTGGCCGGCGAACACGGTGGGTTTCCGGCGGGCGAGGACCACCTCGTCGTGGGTCACGAGGCGGTCGGGGTCGTCGCGGAGCCGAACAGGACGGGGTTCGAGACGGGTGACGTGGTCGTCCCGACGGTGCGGCGGCCACCGAACGGCGGAAACAACTACTTCCAGCGCGGTGAGCCGGACATGGCGCCGCCGTCGGCGTACCACGAACGGGGAATCGACGGCGCACACGGGTTCGCGGCGGAGTACTTCACCTCGCGGCCGGAGTTTCTCGTCGAGATTCCGCCGGCGCTGGCGCCGTTTGGCTACCTGATCGAGCCGATCTCGATCACGGAGAAGGCGTTGGAGTTGGCACGCGCCTCGCGGTCGTCGTTCGAGTGGTCGCCGGCGTCGGCGATCGTTCTCGGCAACGGGAGTTTGGGGCTGACGACGCTGGCGATGTTGGTCGACGAGATCGACCGACTGTACTGTCTGGGGCGGCGCGACCGGCCGGACCCGACACTCGACATCGTCGACGAGTTGGGGGCGACGTACGTCGACAGCCGGGAGACACCGGTCGCCGAGATTCCAAGCGCCCACGAGGGGATGGACCTGGTGTACGAGGCGACCGGCTACGCGAAACACGGCGTCGAGAGCGTCCACGCGCTGGCACACAACGGCGTGGCGGCGTTGTTGGGTGTGCCGCGGTCGTGGAGCTTCGAGGTCGACGGCGGCGCGTTCCACGAACAGCTCGTGATGGGCAACCGGGCGCTCGTCGGCTCGGTCAACGCTAACGCTCGCCACTTCCGGCGGGCTGTTGACACGCTCGCCGGACTGCCAGCGTGGTTCCTCGACGAGCTGGTGACGGGGGTGTACGGACTCGACGAGTTCGAACGCGCGTTCACCGACGACGACAGCACTATCAAGACGGCAGTCGAACTCTCAACCCGATGAAGAACGTCGACGACCTGATCGGCGAGGCGGAGACACTCGCCGACCGCGGGCTCGCCAAAGGGGAGATCGCGGACGAACTGAACGTCTCGCGGGAGACCGCCTCCTGGCTCGTCGAACGGTCCGGCGCCGCCCCGGGCGAGACAACTACCGACGACGGCGGCGCGAGCGGCCCGCAGGACATCCACGTCGACTGGTCGACGATCGGTCGCGACAGCGACCGGCTCGCACAGGTCGGCCGGGCGATGGCGGATCTGCTCGCCAAACAGGGGGAGGCGGTCGATCTGACCGTCGGGATCGAGAAGGCGGGGACACCGTTGGCGACGACAATCGCCCGCGATCTGGAGACGGACATGGCGGCCTACGCCCCCGCAAAACACCAGTGGGACGAGGGTGACATCGACGAGCGCGGCGGCGGCTTCTCGAACAACTTCGCGACGATCCGCGGGCGAGACTGTTACATCGTCGACGACACGGTCACCTCCGGAACGACGCTGACGGAGACGGTGGAGGCGATCCGCGAACAAGGAGGGAACCCGGTCGCGTGTGTCGTCATCGTCGACAAGCAAGGGCTCGACAGCGTCGAGGGGGTCCCGGTGTACTCGTTGGTGACGGTGTTGGGTGTCGGTCGGGAGTGAGCAGGCTCGGAGCCACCACCGGTCGATCCACGCGCTTTTCGTGCCCGTCGTCGAACGACTCACATGGAGTTTGCGGCGTTCGCCGAACGGGTAGACGAAATCGAACGGGAGCCGTCGGACCTGGGGACGATCGGGTTACTCGCGGCGTTGTTGGCGGACGCCGACGCGCTCGCGACGGTCGCGCGGTTCGTCCAGGGACGGGTGTTTCCCGCCCACGACGGCCGGAAGCTGTCGGTCGGGTCGGCGACGCTCCACGAGACGATCGCACGGGCGGCCGCCGGGAGCGTGACCGCCGCCGACGTGGAGGAACGGCTCGCGACGGTCGGGGAGGTCGGTGCCGTGGCGGCCGACTACGAGTTCGGTGCACAGACCGGACTTGGGTCGTTCGGCGGTGGGTCGACGGACCCGCTGACCGTTGAGGAGACACAGGAGACGTTCGCGGCGGTCGCCGACGCCGAGGGTGACGGCTCCGCAGACACACGGTCTGATCTGTTGTTCGGGTTGTTCAACCGCGCCGATCCGATTGAGGCGAAGTATCTCGCCAGACTCGTCTCCGGCGAGATGCGGATCGGTGTCGGTGCTGGTGCCGTCCGCGATGCAGTCGCCGAGGCGTTTCTCGACGGCGCGGAGACGGCGGAGACGACAGAGATGGATGGAGCGGCCGAGGACGAGGAGACGGCCGCGTCACTCGACCAGTTCGCGGAAGACAACGACGACGCAACTGAGAAAGACGACGATGTCGACGACGAGGAGAACACGGACACGGCTGTCCCGACCGCAGACCCGTCGACGGCGGCAGTCGCGGCCGTCGAGCGCGCGATCCAGGTGACCAACGACGCCGGCCGGGTCGCGGTGGTCGCTCGCGACGAAGGCCGGGCTGGACTCGCCGAGTTGGGGTTGGCGGTGGGCCGCCCGGTGGAGTCGATGTTGGCGCAAGCGGGGACGGTGAGTGAGACCCTGTCGGACTGGGAGACGGCGGTGGTGGAGACGAAGTTCGACGGCGCGCGGGTGCAGGTCCACGCCGCGCCGGACGGTGACGACGGGCTGGCGGTGCGGGTGTTCTCGCGGAATCTGGAGGACGTGACCGACGCGCTCCCGGAGGTTGTCGAACACGCACAGCGTCACCTCGCCGCGCCGGCGATCCTCGACGGGGAAGTGGTCGCGGTCGGCGACGACGGAGAGCCGTTGCCGTTCCAGGCGGTGTTGCGGCGGTTCCGCCGAAAACACGACGTGAGCCGGGTGCGCGAGGAGGTGGCCGTCGAGTTTCACGCGTTCGACTGTCTCCACGTTGGCGAGCCGTTCGACATCGGTGTGTTCGCGGACGCGGGTCTCCCGAGTGCCCCGCCGGTCGACCTGCTCGACGCGCCGTTGCGTGAGCGTCGTGCGTGGTTGGAGGCCGTGCTCGCAGGCGGGGTCGCGACGGCGACGGAGACGGCCGACGCCGACGAGATCGAACGGCTGGAACGGGAGGCGTTGGCGGCGGGCCATGAGGGACTTCTGTTGAAACGGCCACACTCGACGTACGACCCCGGCGACCGCGGCGCCGACTGGCGGAAACGGAAGCCGGACGTGGAGACGTTGGATCTGGTCGTCACCGGCGCCGAGTGGGGGGAGGGCCGGCGCGCCAACCTGCTGGGGACGTTCGAGGTGAGCGTCGCGACCGGGTCGGCTGAGGACGGCAGCGCCGCCAGCGGGGAGTACGCCCCCGTTGGGAAGGTAGCGACCGGGTTCACCGACGAAGCGCTCGAACGGCTGACCGAGCGGCTCGACCCCGCGATCAGTGAGACGGACGGACAGACGGTGACAGTCGAGCCGACGACAGTGTTGGAGGTGGGGTACGAGGAGATTCAGACCTCACCGGAGTACGATGCCGGCTACGCGCTGCGGTTCCCGCGGTTCCTCGATGTCCGGGACGACCTCGGTGTCGCGGACGCAGACACGCGCGACCGGGTGGAACGGCTCGCGGACGAGCAGTGAGGCTGTGGGCGGTCCCGTCGGAGAGCGAGCAAGACAACCCTTTTCGGAAGCCGAGGCCAACCGAGGTGCATGGCAGACGACTCCGAGGACGCGGCGGGCGAGCCGGACGAGGGAACAACGGGTGAGGACGGTGGCGACGAGGAGAAGTCGTTCCGCGAGCGGGTCGAAGAGATTCGAGAGCGACGCGAAGAACAACGCGAGGAGGGTGAAGGGCCGCCATCGCCGGACGAGATGATGGGTGGCGGCGGGATGGGCCCCGGCGGTGGTGGCGGCGGCAACCCGTTCGCACAGATGATGGGTGGGATGATGGGCGGTGGTGGCGGCGGCGGCGGAATGGGCGGCATGGGTGGCGGAATGGGCGGTGGCCCGCCGGGCGCGCAGGGCGGCGAGGACGACGGCGTCGGCAACGAGGAACTGGTTCGTGAGGTCCGCCAGCTCCGTGACGAGGTTCGGGACGCGACCCGCCAGCTTCAACGGATCGCGCAGGCGTTGGAAGACGACTGAGTCGGTCGACTCGGGTTCTCGTCGACACTGGCCGACTCGGGCGCTCACCAGCACTGTTTGGCCAAACGGAAGAACGGGACGAAAGTCACGAGATTCGGAACCCCCGGTCAGTTATCGGGTGGCGGAGCCGTCGCCATGCGGTAGCGAGGGAATTTGCACGTCTCTCGCGTGTCAACGGTCGTAGCTGTATTCTGAATACCGCCCGGCCGGTGATCCCTAGATTCATTTGCTGGCGGACGAACAGAGTGGTGTGAAACGCCGTGCGCTTCTCTCTTCGGTTGCGGCCGGGAGTGTTGCTGGGTGTCTCTCTGGTCAGTCTCCACCCCAAGTTGTCGGACTCGACAGCAGGCAGGTCGACACTGCTCACTGTGGAGAAGTGCTCCACCGCCCGTGTGGATTTGTGGCCGGAATGAGTAGCTCTATCAACAGGCCAGTTCAGATACGAGAACAGTTTGGCGGCGCGGTTACAGCGTATCACAAAAACGATCGCTTGGTCGTCAGAGGGTTCTCTTTCGGATACGGCGATCCCTCCTGTGGTGGCGGGCGTGTCTCGAAAGTGGAGTTGGTCGACAAGACTCTGCGTGTGACGTTTCACAACAGGTTGGACCCCTCCTCTTTGTTGGGATGTGACGGGAGAAGCGGTAGGATCAGCTATCGTGTCGCCGTTGCTCCCGGTGACAAGCCGATTCGGTGTGTCCATACCACGCATTATTCGCACGACGGCCAGACGATACTATCTGAAAAAATTGTTTTAGACCAAACGTTACCAGTCTCAGAGAATAGTATCAAATGGTCGTGATACTCCAGAAGTCGCTGGAGCATCCTGCGGCTTTTCCGTTATTATCAAGCTGTAGGCGGAGTGTCGGTATCGCATTGCTGTCGGTTCTAGTTACGTGACGGGTTGACGTGTTCGGGTTAGGTACTACGGGAACAACGGTGATGAGACGCCTTCCTGTTTCGCAAATAATACAAAAGTAGGAATCGACTAGCCATCCCTAGATTCATTTGCGAGCAGGCGAACAGAGCGGTGTGAAACGTCGTGCACTTCTCTCTGCGGTTGCGGCTGGGAGTGTTGCTGGATGTATCTCCACATCGCGTCTTCCACCACGAGTTGTCGGGATCAATGGCAACCGAGTTAATGTCATAATTTGTGGAAAAATAATTGACCGACCGTGTGGTTCTATTGACGACGTTGACAAAGAGATAGACTACCCTAATCACATATCGAAACGGACTGGTGGCAGCGTCTCTGTCTACGTCGAAGATAACAAGCTAATAGTTGGTGGATTTATTGCTGGTATTGGAGATCCAAACTGTGCCGGCGCACGCGTCTCTCGTGTTGTGTTAGCAAACAATACACTCTCATTATCAGTTAAAAACAAAAGAAAGTTGTCATTTTCTGGGTGTACAGAAGATACTGGAGCAATTAAGTATAGGATCTACATCAAACAATATATTGATTCAATCAGACGCGTACAAATAACTCACTACTCTAACAGTGGGGACGTGATGTTGTCTGGGACTGTTCCCGAATCAAATTGGTGGGGCATGTAGTGTGCAAATTAAAAAGTGTACAACTAAACTGGATAAGAGGGGCTAAGGCTGACTCCGACAGCGTCCAATGCAGGGCGTCCGACTGCTGCGATACTCCACTTCGACAGTCGTGGGAAGTCGTTGTACCCGTGGTGTACACCAAGCAACTTGCCGTTGGTGTCTACCCATGGACTACCAGAGTCACCGTTTGCAGTCTTGTGGTCTTTCATATCTGCTTCGTACTCAATCTTACCGCTTCTTTTGGTATTATTACACTTATCGCTGACGTGGAGACTGGTAGCCCCGTACAGATCCACATCAACCGTTCCACCATCGGAGACTGAATCTCCATCGTCGGTCTGCCCAACCTTGTCTGCTAGTCCTGCGAAACGCCACGCGCCACTAATGCTGGGTACGTTATTTCCCTTTGTATCCAGTATGTCTGTATTCACTTCACTGAGAACCTTGTAGGATGTAACGTCGATCGACTTGTCACGCTCGTGGAACTCTGCAACTACGTCAGTGAATATTTTCATCTCCTCGTCTCCCTCCATCGTGTGGTCAGCGGTGAGGATTAACTCTCCACTCTCATCTGCATCGTAGCCGACGAGGCACACTGTTCCGTCCAATTGATTCTTAGTTGACTCTCTGTAGAACCCACTCCCTCCCTCAACTGCCTCTTCTCCCGTCTCGAACGGCTTCTCCTCGACCACCGTCGGCACCCGGTTGTAGTTGTTCGGCACCCGTTTTCGCGTCGCTCGGTCGTTGTTCTCGACGAGGA
>ERZ1034486.116-NODE-116-length-23958-cov-5.998494_pt1 | contig 23958 bp, 25 predicted proteins | sample MGYA00520683_ERZ1034486 | MGnify/ENA primary metagenome ERZ1034486 (study PRJEB33760, sample SAMEA4777685) | hypersaline lake metagenome | biome: hypersaline environment; feature: brines | place: Spain | collected 2012-08 | depth 0 m ...
GTCGTTCACAGCGTCGTCGGACAACCACGTCGGCCAGTCGACGCGCTCGGCGGCCGCCGGCCACCAGCCGTCGTCGACCCGCGCGTCCGCGACGACTCGCTTGCCGACGCGAGCGCCCCGCCCCGCGGCCGTGACCGCCTGTCGGTCGGCGTCGGACGGGGAAGCGACGTAGAGGCCGTCCACCGGGGTCGTCCCGTCGCGGTCGGCGTACTCGCGGTCGAAGGTCTCCCGCGTCTCGCCGCCGCGGTCGCGCCGCTCGAACATGGCGTCCTCGTCGTCGAGCCCGCGCAGGTACTCGCCGCCGTAGCGCGTCGCCGCGATCACTCGGCGGGCGGTGACCGGATCGCCCTCCCGCGGCGTGACGACGAACCGCGCGGCCGCGCCCCCGTCGCCGTCGACGCCCGACCGCGCCACGGACTCGACGAGGTCCGCGACGACCGTACAGTCCGCGCGCTCGGCCTGCGCACGCATGAGGTCGGCGAGCGTCCCGACGTCGATACCGGCCGGGAAGCCCGGGTAGTTCTCCAGGTGCGCGCAGCGCGCGAGCGACGACCGACCGCGGTCGAAGACGGTGACGTCGAGGCCGTCGCGGGCGGCGAACACCGCGGCCGCGCAGCCGGCGGGCCCGCCGCCGACCACGACCACGTCGCGATCGGCGGCGTCGCTCATTCCGCCCCTCCGGTGACGATCGACGCGACCGCGTCGCGGTCGAACAGGCGCTCGTCGGCGGGGATGCCGGGGTAGTCGTCGCCGTGCTCGTAGCCCGGCCACGCGCCGAACCGGTCCGGGAACAGCTGCTTCGCGGTCATCTCCAGCTGGAACAGGTTCATGATCGGTCCCTGGACCGGGTCACCGGACGGGTAGAAGCGGTCGTTCGCGACCGCCGAGAGCTCGCCCGCGACCGGGTGGTCGGCCAGCTCCTCGCGGGTCGCACCGACGTCGTAGTAGGAGGCGATCCCGTACTGGTGGAGGACGACGTCGGGGTCGACCTCCAGTAGCTGCTCGTGGTCGTAGGCCGTCTCGTACGTGACGTCGTCGCCCGCGAACGCGTCCGGGACGTCGAACGGTCGCACGTGCGCGTTCGCGAACCCTGGCTCGTCGGTCCGAGAGGGATAGTAGGTCCCGTCCATGTACAGCAGCGAGGCGACCGTCGGGCGCTCCTCGGCCGGCGGGAGGTCGCTTCGGATCGTCTCGACCAGGTCCCGACGAACCGCGTCGAGCGCCGCGAACCGCTCCGACTCCCGGAACGCGGCGGCGACGCGTTCGCCGATCTCCGGGAGGGTGTAGTACGCGTAGTCGTCGCGGCAGCCCTCGGGCGGCTCGGAGTGGCGGCGGCTGTAGACGTTCCCGAACCACGGGGCGACCCGGTCGCGCACGTCGGCCACGTCGTCCTCGCTCCAGCCGTCGAAGGACGCGAACAGGCAGGGGTCCGCGAGGTGGAGGTCGGAGTCGAGTTCGTACAGCAGTTCGCGGTCGACGGAGATACCGCCGCCGGAGCCGGAGTTGAGCTGCGTCAGTCCCTCGCGGTCGAAGGAGACGCCGTCGAGGCCGGCGTAGTAGGCGTCCAGCGTGTTTCCGCCCGCCTCGGCGTCGAACCCGAGCGAGTTGACCGCGTCGCCGTGTCCGAGCGCCACCGCGAGGTCGGCGTACAGCAGGCTGTACACCATCACGTCCTCCGGGACGGAGTCGAACGCGACCTCGCCGACCGGCGCCATCTCGGCCGTGTACGAGTCGGTGCCGTCGCCCCCGCTCGAGGAGTCGCCGCCGGATCCGTCGGCCGCCGAACCGTCGTTCCCGTCGGAGCCGGACCCGTCCGGCGTCGACTCGGTGCCGCTACATCCGGCGAGCAGTCCCGCGCCGGCGACGGCGCCGCAGTACCTGATCGCGTCGCGGCGCGTGCCGGCGGGTCGGTCCGCGTCTCGTTCCATACGGTTTAGGCCACCCTAAAGGATTAAGACGGTTTCGAATCTTAGGCCGCCCTAAATCCCAGCGGGACGGTCGGACCGGGGAGAGCGGCGCAGACGCGGCGCGGCGGTGACCGGCGGTGTCGCGGGCGATCCGCAGTTTCGTATCGCGCTATGCGATTTATTCGGCGCCGAACGCCCGAACGCTCTCGAACGAGTCGTCGGCGATAGCGGCGGCGATCCCTTCGATATCGGCGTCTCGGGGCACCTCGTGGGGGTACTTCCGGCCGAAGTAGCGGACGAGGTTCTCGACGTCGCGCTCGAGGAACTCCCGGGCGTTCTCGTGGTCGACGGGCACCGCCTGCGGCCAGTCGAAGATAGTGACGCCGCTCTCGGCGACCGCGACGTTGTGCTCGGAGGCGTCGGCGTGGATCCAGCCGAGCTCGTGGGCGGTCGCGAGCTCGCGGAGGATCAGGTCGAGGACGCCGACCGCCTGCTCCGGGTCGAGCTTCGCGCGCGAGAGCTCGACGCCCGCGAACTTCTCCATCACGATGGCGTGGCGGTTGTGATCGACCGGCCGGGGGACGGAGACGTCCGGGTACATCGCCTCCATCGCCTCGTACTCCCGTTCGGCCGCCTTGCGCGCCGTGTACAGCCACGAGACGTGGTCCCGGTCGGCGGTGTACTCGCGCTCCCGTTTCACCTCGCGGAAGTTGGTGTACCCCTCGCGGTGGTACTTCAGCGCGAGCGGCCGGAACGACTGGGCCTCGTACACGTCGCCCTCCTTGCCGAGCCCGAGCGGCGACCCCACGCCGTCGATGGTCTCGCGCTCCGAGAACGTCCGGAGCGCCAGGGCGTCGTACCCCTCGAAGGTGAGCTGGTACCCCTCGTACTGGATCGTCTTCCGCTCGATCAGCTCGCGGTCGAGGCAGCGGTCGATCCGGTAGTCGACCTCTTCGCGCGTCAGGTCGGCGTAGTCCGGGAGCTTGTCGCGGCGGACCCACTCCGAGAAGCGCATCCCCTGCTCGACGCCCGAGAGGAGGTAGAAGTCCTCGGGGTCGAGCTCCGCCATGTCGCCGGCGACGTTTCGCACCATGCGCGCCCCTACTCCGGCGATTCGTAAAAGGGACGCGCGTTCGGCGCCGGGGGCGATATAGCGTATGCCGCGATAGCAAATCTCGATCGGGCCGACCGCGAGGGCCGAGCGCAACCGCTTTCGGAGCGGCGGGCGATGGGGCGAACATGAGCGCGCCCGCGGTCGACTGGCGGCTGATCCGCGAGGAGGCCCGCCCCGGACCGGAGCAGATGGCACTAGACGAGGTCGCCGCCGAGACCGCCGCGGCCGGGGGTCCGGCCACGCTCCGGACCTACCGCTGGGACCCGAGCTGTCTCACGCTCGGTCGCCACCAAGAGCCGGCGAGCGTCGACTGGGCGTTCTGCGAGCGCGAGGGGATCGAGGTGTCGCGCCGACAGACCGGCGGCGGCGGCATCTACCACGACCGGACGGGGGACATCGCCTACTCGATCGCGGTCCCCGCGGAGACGGTCCCGGGCGAACTGCTCGACTGCTACCACCTGCTGTGCGAGCCCGTCCTCGACGCGTTCGACCGGCTCGGGATCGACGCGGACTACGTCGACGAACCGATGCCGGAGCTCCACCGGCCCGCCTGCTACCTCCGCGAGCTCCACCCCGCACACGACGTGGTCGCCCCGGGGCCGGGCGACCGAACCGACCCGCGGAAGATCGCCGGCAACGCGCAGTACCGCAAGCGCGAGGCGGTGATCCAGCACGGCTCGCTGACGTTCTCGGTCGACGCGGCGCGGCACCTCGGCGTCTTCGCCGACCCGCCGGTGACGGCCGAGGAGTTCCGCGAGCGCGTCGTCGGGATGGACGACCTCGTCGACGTCGACCGCCCGGACGCGGTGGGGACCGTCGAGGCGGCGCTCGCCGACTGGGCGGGCGCGACGCCCGGCGCGACCGTCGACGCGGACGGCTCGTGGACCGACGCGGAGCTGGAGCGGGCCGAAGAGCTCGTCGAAGAGAAGTACCGGAACGAGGAGTGGATCCGGACCCGGCCCGGGAGCGGCGGCGCGTAGGGACGAACGTCGGCGGCGATTCACCCGGTTCCGAAGAGGCTTTTCCGGCCGCCCCCCTGTGACCGGTATGAGTCTCAAGGTCGGCGCGCACGTCTCCATCGCCGGGGGCGTGGACAACGCCGTGGCGAACCAGGTCGAGGTCGGCGGCAACTGCGGACAGATATTCACCCACTCGCCGCAGGTGTGGCAGGACCCGGGCATCGGCGACGAGGAGGCCGAGCGGTTCCGGGAGGGCACCGAGCGCGACCTGGAGGGGCCGTGGGTGATCCACACCTCCTACCTCGTGAACCTCTGTACGCCGAAGGAGGGGCTCCGCGAGAAGTCGCTCGACTCGATGCAAAAGGAGGTCGACGCGGCCGACAAGCTGGGCATCCCGTACGTGAACGTCCATCTCGGCGCGCACACGGGGGCCGGCGTCGAGGGCGGCCTCGACAACGCCGCGTCGGTGATCGACGACGTCGACGTGCCCGACGGCGTCACGATCCTGATCGAGAGCGACGCGGGCGCGGGGACGAAGCTCGGCGGCGAGTTCGAGCACCTCGCGGGGATCGTCGACCGCACCGACACCGACATCGACGTCTGCGTCGACACCGCGCACGCGTTCGCGGCGGGGTACGACCTCTCGACGCCCGAGGCGGTCGATCAGACGATCGGCGAGTTCGACGACGTGGTCGGCCTCGAACACCTGGAGTACGTCCACCTCAACGACTCGAAACACGAGTGCGGCACCAACAAGGACGAACACGCCCACATCGGCGAGGGCCACATCGGCGAGGCGGGGATGGAGCGGTTCCTCAACCACCCCGACCTGGCGGACGTGCCGCTGGCGCTGGAGACGCCGACCGAGGACGGGAAGAGCTTCGCGTGGAACATCGAGCGCGTGCGCGAGCTCCGCCGCGACTGAGGCGTCGTCCGGACCGACGCCGTCCGTCCGACGCGGTTTTAAGTCATTTCGCGGGCGATCCGCGGACATGTCCACCACGAGAGCCTTGCTCGTCGGTCGCCGCCGCGGTCGCGCGGTCGGCCTGGTGGTCGGGTTCGCCGCCGTCGTGGCGCTCGCGCTCGTCGCCGCGTTCGTCGCCGAGTCGGTCGGCGCGACGGCGGCGGCCGCGCTGACCGACCGGCTCCTCCCGCTGCTGGTGTTCTACGCGCCCGGGCCGCTGGCCGCCGCCGGTGCGTACGCCCGCTGCGGGGGACCGGCCTGTCTGACCGTCGGCGCCGTGCCGGCGGTCGTCCTCGGTGGGTTCGTCCTCGTCGGGACGCTCGTCGGCGTCCCCGGCGTCAACGGCGGCGATCCGGGGCTCGGCGACGTGGCGCTGAGCTTCGCCGCGATCGGCGTGACCAGCGCGTTCGTGGGTTACTGCGCCGGCGTGACCGCCGTCCTCGCCGTCGACGTGCTCGGGTTCGGCGGCGGCGAAACCGAGACGGACGGCGACGAAAGAGATCCCGACGAGGAGTGAGCGGCGGACCAAGGGGCGGGCCGCAGTCGATCTCCGGACGTTTATTTTCGCCCGCGCCGAACCGGGGGCGTGCGACGCTTCTCCGCCGAGTACCTCGAACACACCCGCCGCGGGATGTGGGAGGACGATCGCGAAGCGCTCGCCGACCTGTCGCTGTCGAGCCGCGAGCGCGTCCTCGACGTCGGCTGCGGCACCGGGGAGCTGACCCGCGTGTTGGCCGCGGAGACGGGAGCGACGGGGAGTGACGGCGGGACGACGGGGCCGAACGCGTCGGTGATCGGCGTCGACGCGGACCGCGAGCTCCTGTCGGTCGCCCGCGAAGAGAGCGACGGGGAGATCGGCTACGCGGCCGGCGACGCGGCTCGACTGCCGATGGCGGCCGACGCGGTCGACCTCGCCGTCTGTCAGGCGTTGCTGATCAACCTGCCCGACCCGACCGCCGCGGTCCGGGAGCTCGCCCGGGTCTCCGACGACCTGGTCGCCGCGATCGAGCCGGACAACGGCGACGTGCGGGTCGCCTCGACCGTCGCCGCCGAGGAGCGACTGGAGCGCGAGGCCCGCGAGGCGTACGTCGACGGGGTGGAGACGGACGTGGCGCTCGGCGACCGGGTCCGCGAGGCGTTCGACGCGGCGGGGCTCGTCGGCGTGCGCACCCGGCGGTACGTCCACGAGAAACGCACCGAGCCGCCGTACGCCGAGGCCGCGCTGCGGTCGGCGGCGCGGAAGGCCTCCGGCGCGGGGCTGGCCGACCATCGCGACGAGCTGGTGGCCGCGACCTCCGAGCGCGCGTACGACGACCTCCGCGGGCGCTGGCGCGAGATGGGCCGGGAGGTCGTCGACGCCATCGGCGCGGGCGAGTACGAGCGCGTGGAGTACGTCCCGTTCGACGTGACCGTGGGACGGGTGGCGGGCGGCGACTGACGCGGCGGCGTCCAGTTTCACTTCCGTCCCGGGCGCGTGGCTCACGACTTTCCTTCGAGTGACCTACCGGACGGTATGGACGACAGAATTCGTCGCCACGCCCGCGTGCTCGTCGACCACTGTACCGACGTCGGTCCCGAGGACGACGTGGAGATTCGCGCGCCGACCGCCGCCGAGGACCTCGTCGTGGCGCTGTACGAGGCGCTCGGCCGCCGCGGGGCGCGCCCGACGACCGTGTGGCGGAATCCGCGCGCGACGCGGGCGTACGCTCGCGAGATGGACCCCGACGACTACCGACCGAAGGGACACCGCGTCGCCGCGCTCGCGGAGACGGACGCCGTGATCCTGATAAAGGGCGCGCGCAACGCCGCCGAGACGAGCGACGTCGACGCCGACACGGGGCGGGCGGCGAGCCGCGCGAAGGAGCCGCTGCTCCGGGAGCGGCTCGACACCCGGTGGGTGATCACGCAGCACCCGACGCCCGCCGACGCGCAGCGCGCCGACCTGAGCGCGGCCGCGTGGCGCTCGCTCGTGTACGACGCCGTCGACCGCGACTGGGCCGCGATGCGGGAGCGACAGGCGCGGGTCGCCGACCGGCTCGCGGCCGCCGAGGAGGTCCGCGTGGTCGCCGGCGACGACACCGACCTCCGGTTCGACGTGGCGGGGATGGAGGCGTACAACGACGCCGGCCGGGAGAACATGCCGGGCGGCGAGGTCGCGACCGTGCCGACGGTCGACGGCGTCGAGGGAGAGGTCCGGTTCGATCACCCGCTGCGGCGCGGCGGGCGGGAGGCCGCCGGGATCCGCCTCTCGTTCGCGGAGGGCCGGGTCGTCGACTGGGCGGCCGAGCGCGGCGCGGACGTGCTCGACTCCCTGCTCGGGACGGACGAGGGGGCCCGCCGCGTCGGCGAGCTCGGGATCGGCACCAACGAGGGGGTCGACCGCGTCACCGGAAACGTCCTGTTCGACGAGAAGGCGGCGGGCACGGTCCACGTCGCGCTCGGCGACGCCCTCTCCGAGTGCGTCCCCGACGACCGGACCGGGAACGAGAGCGCGGTCCACGCCGACCTGATCCGCGACGCGAGCGCCGACGCGCGGATCGCGTTCGACGGGGAGACGGTGTACCGGGACGGGGAGTTCCTGATCGGAAACGAGGGCGACTGAGCGAGGCGAGGGCGACCGAGCGACGCGCCGACGAGACCGCGGCGGCCCGGCGTCAGACCATGTCGCCGCGGACGGACGACCCCTCCTGCTCGGCGCGCCGCCCCTTCAGCACGTCGGCGGCCTCGTTCGCGGCGCTCTCGTCGGCGCCGAGCATCCCGAGCGCGGCGGGCAGCGTCGGCATCGCGAGGTCGCCCGCGCGGAGTCGCTCGAACGCCTCCTCGTCGCGGGTGCCGTCCACCCACAGGCAGACCCCGCGGGGGTCGAGCACTTCCTCGTAAGCGTCCCGGGCGAGCGCCCCCTTCAGGCGCTGGCGCACGTTGTCCTCGAAGCTCGCGTTACACACCTCTAGGTGGATCGGCTCGTCGTCGGCGACGAGTTCGGCCGCGAGGCACTTCTCCGGAGCCGCGTACCCGTTGTCGCTCGTCCGCACGCGGTCCGGGTGCGCTGTCGCCCACTCGGCGTCGACCGTCGTACCCACTCCCTGGATCCCGTACTCGGCCTCGAACTCGGCGGCCGCGTCGCCGTCGCCGCCCATGATCACGTCCTTCGTGAGGTAAACGTCGAGCCGGTCGACCGGGTCGAGCCCGAGCGCGACGTCGCCGAACGCCCACACCTCGCGGACGGGCACCGGCATCGGCTCGCTCGCGACGCGATCGACGAGCGACTCCAAGCGGTCGACGGCCCGTTCGCGTTCCATCGGCGAGGAGTACGCGGCGAGCGGGCAAACCGGTTACGCTCGGTCGGGGCGCCGCGCATTCAGATCCCGTCGAGCCGCGCCGCCACGTCGTCCCAGTGGCCGCCCTTCCAGAACCACTGGCCGCACTCCGTACAGCGCCACCCCGGGCGTTCCGTCCCGACGTCGTCTGGGACGTACTCCGGCCGGTCGGCGAGAGAGGCGTCGATCTCGGGGGAGTCGGCGCGCTCGACGGGACCGTTACACGACCCGCAGCGCGTCGGCTCGTCGGCGAGTTCGACCGGGTACCCGGCGGCGGCGAACTCGCGGAGCTGGTCGACCACGTCGCGCTCGGTGAGGAGGACGGCGTCGACGGCGGGGTCGCCGCGGGGCGCGCTGTCGGCGAGCTCGCGGTCACGCGTGAGGAGGACGCGGTCCTCGGCGGCCGCGATCTCTCGGAGCCGGTCGTCGGCCTCGATACCGCGGTCGAGCGCGTAGGCGGCGTCGTAGCCGCAGATCCGGAGGTAGGTCGCGAGCTTGCCGCACATCACGTCGACCAGGACCGGTGGGCGGTCGCCGGCCGACGACTCGGGGGCGTCGCGCTCGGCGTCCCCGGTCACAGGAGGAACGAGCGGAGCCCGTCGAGCGAGCGCGCGTTGAGCACGTCCGCGGCCTCCGCCCACCCGCGGCGCGCGGTGTGGATCCCGTACCGCGCGTTGTCGAGCTCGCGCGGGGCGTGCGCGTCGGTGTCGACGGCGATCGTCGCCCCCGCCTCGATCGCGGCCCGGACGAACTCCCCGTCGGCGTCGAGCCGGGCGGGGTTCGCGTTCACCTCGATCGCGGTGCCGGAGGCGGCGGCCGCCTCGGCGACCGCCTCGACGTCCGGGTCGAGCCCCGGTCGCTCGTTGATGAGGCGGCCGGTCGGGTGGCCGAGGACGTCGACGTGCGGGTGTTCGGCCGCCCGGACCAGCCGCTCGGTGGCCGCCTCGCCGTTCTGTCCGAGCGCCGCGTGCGGGGACGCGACGACGAGATCGAGGGCGGCGAGCGTCTCGTCGTCGGTCGAGAGGTCGCCGTCGGCGTCGATGTTGGCCTCGATCCCGTGGAGGATCGGGACGTCGACCTCGTCGGCCGCCTCGGCGATCGCCGCGGCCTGCTCCTCGATTGCCGCCTCGTCGAGGCCGACGCCGCCGACCATCCCCGGCCCGGTCGCGTGGTCTGTGACGACGTGGTAGTCGTAGCCGCGCTCCGCGGCCGCGGCGGCCATCTCGGCGATCGAGAAGCCGCCGTCGGACCAGTCGGTGTGGGTGTGGAGGTCGCCGCGGAGGTCGCCCGAGTCGACGAGCAGCGGGAGCGCCCCCTCGGCGGCGGCCGCGACCTCGCCGCGGTCCTCGCGCAGTTCGGGCGGGACCGGGTCCATGTCGAGCGCGCGGTAGACCGCGTCCTCGCTCTCGCCCGCGACGCGCTCGCCGACGCGGGTGGCGTCCGTCTCTGCTCCGTCCACGGCGTCGTCGGCGGATTCCTCGTCGACGTCGCTCACGTCGAAGAGCCCGTACTCGTTCAGCTTGAGGTCGCGGTCGATCGCCCGGTTGCGGACGGCGACGTTGTGCGCCCGAGACCCGGTGAAGTACTGGAGCGCGGCGCCGAACTCGTCGGGGTCGACGATCCGGAGGTCGACGCGCGTGCCGTCGGCGCGCACGCTCGCCTTCCCGGTCCCCGCCTCGATGGTCGCGTCCGCGGCGGGCCAGTCGGTGAACGCCTCGACGATCGGCTCGCGCGCCTCGCTGGCGACGAGCAGGTCGATGTCGCCGATCGTCGCCTTCCACCGGCGGATCGACCCGCACACCTCGACGGACTCGACGGCGTCGCGGTCGGCGAGGTACGCGAGCGCGTCGTCCGCGACCGGTCGGGCGTCCCCGAGGCGGGTCCGCTCGCGGGACTCCCGCGCGAACGGGACGTTGTCCAAGATGTTCTCCTCCGTCTTGGCCCCGAACCCGGACACCGTCTGGATCTCGCCCGCCTCCGCGGCGGCCTCCAGCTCGTCTAAGTCGGTGATTCCGAGCGCGTCGTACAGCGAGCCGACCGTCTTCGGGCCGACCCCCTCGACCGCGGTCAGCCCGGCCATGTCGACCGGGAGCTCCTCGCGGAGCGCGGACAGCTCCGCCATCGCGCCGGTCTCGACGTACTCGACGATCTTCGCGGCGATGGCGTCGCCCACGCGGTCGATCTCGGCGACCGCGTCCTCGCCCTCGGCCGCGAGCCCCTCGATCGGCGCGGGGTGGTCGCGGACGTTCTCGGCCGCCCGTCGGTAGGCGGTCGGCTTGTACTCGACGCCCGTCGCCTCGAGGAGGTCGGCGAACTCCTCTAACCGCGTCGCGACCTCGTCGTTCCGGCTCATCGGCGATAGTTCGGCGGCGTCCCACTTATACCGCGGGGCGAACGCTCGTCCGACGGCCCGCGGCGGGCTGCCGGCCGTTTATTCCCTCGGGGACCGTAGCCGCGTCCATGTCGACGGACGACGCGAACGGCGACCGCGACGAGCGCAACGTCCTCGGCGGCGAGCTGGCCGCCTGCGGCCACGAGCCGACCACCGGCTACCTCCGCGACGGCCGCTGCCGCGACGTCGACGGGGACGCCGGCGAGCACACGCTCTGTGCGGTCGTCACGGCCGAGTTCCTTCGGTACAGCCGTGACCGCGGCAACGACCTGATCACGCCGCGCCCGCGGTTCGACTTCCCCGGGCTGACGCCGGGCGACCGCTGGTGTCTCTGCGTCGGTCGGTGGCTGGAGGCCGCGGAGGCCGGCGTCGCCCCGCCGGTCGTCCTCGAGGCCACGAACGAGTCGGTGCTGCGGTCCGTCGACGCCGACCGCCTCCGCGACCACGAGTTCGACCCGGAGGCGTTCGACCCCGAGCCGCTGGACTGAGCGCCGCGGGCGGGGGGCGCGATCGGACGCGCCCGCTCACTCCGTCAGCCAGAGCCCGGCGGCCCCGACCGCCGCGAGCCCCATCGAGCCGGCGAGCAGGGCGAACGCCGGCCGGAACCCGACCGCGTCGGCGATGACGCCGACGGCGGCGGGCGCGAGCGCGCCGCCGCCCATGAGGAGGGTCCGGACGACGCCGAGCCCGCCGCCGGCGAGCCTGTCGGGGAGGGCCTCGACGAGGTACGCGCCGCGGACCGGGCGGAACCCGTGCGAACCGAGCCCCAGCGCGACGACGAGGGCGCCGAGGAGGAGCGCGCCGGCCCCGGCGAGCGCGACGAGACCCGCGAGGGCCGCCGTCGCGAGGCCCAGCGCGGCGACCATGACCGGGAAGCGGCCGAGCCGGTCCGAGAGGTCGCCGGAGACGAGCTGGACGAACGTGACCGCGAACAGCGCGGAGTACAGCAGGCTCGCGGTCGTCGCGGGGAGCGCGGCCGCCTCCGAGAGGTACAGCGGGAGGAACGCGACCGTCCCGTTGTACGCGAACGAGAAGGCCACCGTCACCAGCACGAACGCCGCGAACCGCGGCTTCCGGAACAGCCGGAGGTACGCCGCCGCGCCGGGGCTCTCGTCCTCGTCGGTCGGTGAGGCCGCCGCGGCCGACCCGGAGAGCCGCACTGCGGTAGCGACCGCGAGCGCGACGGCGAGGGCCCCGGTGAGCAGGAACGGCGCCCGCCAGTCCGCGCCGGGGAGCAGGGCGAGGACGGTCGCGATCGCGGGCGGGGCCGAGAGGACCGCGGCGACGACCGCGGGCGCGGCGACCCCGCCCATCGCCCCGAGCGTGTCGTGCGCGCCGAGCATCCGGCCGGTGCGGGCGGGGTAGACGCGGGCGATCAGCCGCACCGAGACCGTCTTGTGGACCCCGGTGCCCGCGCCGATGACGACCATGGCGGCGACCAGCGCGGCGAAGGGGGCGTCGAAGACGACCGCGAGCGAGCCCGCCCCGGCGACGAGCGCGCCGGCGACGATCACGCGCACCGGGCCGACGCGGTCGGCGACCGCGCCGCTCGGGAACTGCAACAGCGCGTACACGACCATGAAGCCGGTGAACGCGGTCCCGACGGTGGCGTTGCTCACGCCGTACGCGCCCTGTATCGACTCGAACAGCGGGGGAAAGAGGTACCGCACGAACTTCCCGAGGAACCAGACGAGCGAGACGAGCAGCAGGGCGTCGTACTCGCCGATTCGACGGGAAGGCATCGGGCGTCCTTGCTCGGTCGGCGACATAAAGGGCCTGAAGCGCCGACCGCCGGGCGGGACGGTCCCGCGCTATCCGCCACCGCCGCCGTACGACCCCTTCTCGGCCTCCAGTTCGGCCTCGCGGCGGTCACCGGACTCGTCCGCCTCCGACGGCGGTGCCGCGTCTCCTCGCGACCGGCGGGCGGCGAGCGCCCACCCGAGGCCGTACGCGGTCGCTCCGCAGGCGACGCCGCCCGCCGCGCCGAAGACGGCCGCCCCGGCGAGCCCGGAGACCGCGGCGACCGCCGGGCCGCCGAGGAGGGCGTATCCGAGGTTCTCGGTCACCGCGTCGGGAACGTTCACGTCGAGGTCGTCTCGGCCGCGTCAGAAGTGTCCTGTCGTCGGCTCGACCGGACGGGGCGGGCTCTCGCACGGCCCTCTCGCGGCGCCGCTCAGAACGGGCCTTTGCCGCCGCCCATCATGTCGCCGAGGCCGCCGCCCTCGCCGCCCATCTTCTTCATCATGCGCTGCATGTCGCCGTCGCCCATCCCCTGGAACTGGCTGATCGTCTGCTCCATCATCGAGTGCTGTTCGAGCAGCTGCTGGACCGTCTCCTCGTCGGTGCCGGAGCCGCGGGCGATCCGCCGCGTGCGCGACTGGCCGACGACGCGCGGGTTCTCCAGCTCCTCCTCGGTCATCGAGTCCATGATGCGCTCGAACCGGCGCATCCGGTCTTGGGTGACGTCCATCGCGTCGTCCGGGAGCTCGTCCATCATCCCGCCGCCGAGCCCGGGGATCATGTCCATCACCTGGTCGAGCGGCCCCATCTTGTTCATCGCGTCCATCTGCCGTTTCATGTCCTTCAGGGTGAACTCGCCCTGAAGCATGTCCTCGGGGTCCCAGTCCTCGTCCTCCTCCTGGGTCTCCTGCATCGCGCGCTCGACGCGCTCGGAGAGCTGCTTCAGGTCGCCCATCCCGAGCAGCCGGGAGATGAACCCGGACGGCTCGAACCGCTCGATGTCCTGGACCGTCTCGCCGGTCCCGAGGAAGGCGATCGAGGAGTCGGTCTCGTTGACCGCGGTCAGCGCGCCCCCGCCCTTCGCGGTCCCGTCGAGCTTGGTGATGACGACGCCCTCGATGCCGATCGACTCCTCGAACTGGCGGGCCTGCTCTTTCGCGCCCTGGCCGATCGCCGCGTCGAGGACGAGCAGCGAGCGGTCGGGGTCGACGACGCTCTCGATCTCCTCGATCTCCGCGATGAGGTCGTCTTCGAGCGCGTGTCGGCCGGCCGTGTCCACGATGTGAACGTCGGCGTCGGCGGTCTCTTCGAGGCCGGTGCGCGCGATGTCGACCGGGTCGTCGTTGTCGGGGTTCCCGTAGAAGTCGACCTCGGCGCGCTCGCACATCTGCTTCGCCTGGTCGTACGCGCCGGGGCGGAAGGTGTCGGTCTGGACGACCGCGGGGCGGAGCCCCTTCTTCGAGAACCACCACGCCATCTTCGCCGCGGAGGTCGTCTTCCCCGACCCCTGGAGGCCGGCCAGCAGGATCGTCTGGTTCTCGAGGGGGAGCTGGGTCGAGTCGCCGACCAGCTCGACCATCTCCTCGTAGACGATCTTGAGGACGTGGTCCTTCGCCGTGGTGCCGCCCGGCGGTTCCTCTTCGAGCGCGCGGGACTTGATCGAGTCCGACAGCTCCATCACGAGGGAGACGTCGACGTCGGCGGACAGCAGGGAGCGCTGGATCTCCTTGACGATCTCCTCGACGTCGCTCTCGGAGAGTCGGGACTTCCCCTGGAGCTTGTCGAGGCTGCTCCGCAGGGACGTGCCGAGGTCGTCGAGTACCATTTGCCGGAGCTAGGCGGGCGACGCGGTAAAGCTTTGTTCGTCGGCGGCGCGTCCGGTGCCGGACGGTCTCAGTCGTCGACGAGCCGCGCGCCCGCGGCGTCGACCCGGCACGCCTCCGGGTCGTAGCCCGCGTCGGAGAGGCCGGTGTCGAGCGCGAAGACCGTGCGGCCGAGCATCGCCATCGCGGCCTCGCCGCCGGCGGACTCGACGGCGGCTATCGCCTCGGCGACCTCGGGGACGAGGAGGTCCGCCTCGCGGGCGAACGCCCGGGCCGCGTCCATCAGCGTCGGGAGTCGCGGGTCCGCGCGGAGGCGGTCGAGGGCCTCCTCGCCGGCCGCGGAGAGGGTCTCCGTGTCGCCGCCGAGGACGCGCTCCGTGGACAGCTCGCCGAACGTGACGTACTCGACGCGCGCGGTCGCCGGCACGCCGTCGAGCTCGCCGACGCCCGGCGCGCCGGGTTCGAGCCGGATGGGGACCCCGCCGCGCGCCTGCGCGACCACGTCGCCGAGGCCGGTCCCGCGACCGACCTCCGCGGCGTGGGCGATCCGGACGAGCTCGTTCTCGGACCGCCCGCGGTCGAACGCGTCGTTCGCGGCGAGCGCGGTCCCGAGCGCCGCCGCCCCGGAGACGCCGAAGCCGGCGCCGATCGGGAGGTCGGTCTCGACCGCGACGTCGGCGGCGACGCCCAGTTCGGCGAGCGCGTCGTCGACGGCGCCGATCGACCCGGGCTCGCCGTCGATGGTCGTCTCCCCGGCGTCGGCGCCCGTCGCCGCCGCGTCGCTCGTCCCGCCGTCGCCCGTCACCGACTCCGCGTCGTCCGCCGGCGACACCCGGACGGTCACGCCGTCGGTGAGCGCCACGCCCGCACCGCGCGACCCGGCGGCCGCCGGGTCGTCGTCGGGGTGCGCGCTGAAGAGGGCGGTGACGTGGCCCGGGACGAACGCGGTCGCCCGCTGGCTGCTCATGTGGCCGCCGACGAGCGGGCCGCGATTAACGGTTGTTATCCGGGCCGGATCGGCCGCGGTCGGCGCGGGACGACGCCGACACCGCAGGCATAAGTACCGGCCGGGCGAACTCGGGCCGTATGCGAAACCAGTTGCGCCCCGTCCTCGCCGCCGTGCTCGCGTTGGTCTTCCCGGGGCTCGGGCACCTCACGCTGCGGCGGTGGGGCCGGGCGCTGCTGTGGCACCTCACCGTCGTCGGCGGGGGCGTCGCGCTGTTCGCGCTGTACGACGTCGAGCCGGTCGACCCCCTCGCCGACCCCGCGGCGGTGTCGGCCGCGGTCCCGAACGACGTGGCGCTGCCGATCGTGCTGTTGACCGTGCTGTCGGCGGTCGACGCGTACCTCGTCGGGCGGGCGGACGCCGCGGAGCGCGAGCGGGTCGACGCCGCCGCGGAGGCGATGCGGCGGCGCACCGCGAGCGCGGACGGCGACGAGGGACCGGGGGCCGGCCCGGCCCCGGCAGCCGCGGTCGGCGAGGCGGGCGAGAGCCCCGACGTGACCTGTCCCAGCTGCGGCCGGGAGACCGACGCCGACCTCGACTTCTGCCACTGGTGTACCGAGCCGCTCCCGTGGGCGGAGCCGGACGACCGGTAACGCGGACGGCCCGACCGGTACCGAGAGACTGATTGCCGGGCCGTCCCGCGTGCCGATTGACAGATGACGGGTGACGCAGTGGCGGGTGAGTCCCGATGACCGACCGGACGACGGGTGACCGGCGGTGACCGGCGGCTCGCCGACCGGGGCCCTCGGGCTCGTCGCTATCGTCGCCGGGGCCGTCCTCGCCGCGTTCGCGGTCCTCTTGCCGACGTGCGTCGGCCGGTCCCGGATCCGGAGCGTCCTCGGGGACCGGGACCTGCTCCGCGATCGGGCGCTCGGGGCGGCCCCGTACGTCGGTGGGCTCGCGCTCGTGCTCGCCGTCAACAAGGGGTTCATCCGGCGCATCGAGGCGTTCTCCTTCGAGTACGGGGTCCGCGCGACGACGGCCATCTACGCGGTCGAGGGCGACCTCGTGGCCGCGGTCCAAGACGCGATCCCGCGGTGGGCGGTGTACTACTTCGGCCCGGCCTACGTCGTCGGCTACGTCGTGTTGCTCGCGTTCCCGCTCGTGGCGTACGCGTTCGCCGAGCGGCTGGAGCCGCTGAAGCGGCTGATCGCCGCGTACGCGGTGAACTACGCGGTCGCGATCGCCTGTTACGCCTGGGTCGTCGCGTACGGGCCGCGGAACTACCCGAGGGTCTCGGGCGCGGACCCGGGCGCGGCGAGCGTCGAGCCGCTGCTCTTGGAGTGGTTCGGCGGCGTGACGGCGCTCACCTCGCAGGTGAACGCCGCGACGAACGTCTTCCCCTCGCTCCACACGGCGCTGTCGGTGACGGTGGCGTTCGCGGCGGTGACGACCCACGAGGAGTTCCCGCGGTGGACGCCCGTGGCCGCGTTCCTCGCGGCGAGCATCGTCGTCGCGACGGTGTTCCTCGGGATCCACTGGGTGACGGACGTCGTCGCGGGAGGCCTGCTGGCCGCGGGCAGCGTCGCGGTCGCGGACCGGATCGTCGGCTGAACGGCGGCCGAACCGTCTCGGGGGGCTCGAGGCGAGCATCTCGGTAGTTTCTCACCGGTGATAACTGAGGGCCAACTATGATATGACCCCGCCGCGAGTGTCGGGACACGGACGCGAACGACGGACGGAAACATGAGTCTGAATCCACGACGATACGACGTACGAGAGCTGCGCCGGATCGCGGACGCCCCGCGAGACGGTGCGGACGGAGCGCCTCGGGAGCGGGCGCTCCGGCGGCCGAACCGGAACCGGGCCGAGCAGGCGGCGCGCTCGGCCGCGTTCACGGAGCTGCTCCAGCGTCAGCGTGGTGCGCGGCACGACGGCGAGGACCCGGCGGATCGGCCGTACCTGACGGCGATCCCCGCCTCGCCCGCGGCGGAACGCGAGATCGGCGAGTGGCTCGGCTACCTCGTCGACGTCGGCGGCCACGTGCGGAGCCGGGACGCGCTGTCCTACTACGGCGAGGTCGACTGGGTCGGCGACGACGCGGTCGCGGCGCTGACGCGCCGCCTCGAGGGGTTCGACGCCCCGACGCGCGACCGGCCGTACACTCCCGCGGACCACCGGATCAGCCTCGTCTCCATCGTCCGGATCGCTTCGTGTGCGAGTGACCAATGAGCGACGACGAATCCACGGACATCAACGAATCGGACGAATCGGCAGCGGTCGGCGTGAAACTGGGCAGCACTCGGACGGTGCTCGACATCCCCGACGGACGGGGGGGTCGCGAGCGCCACTCGGTGCTGACCTGCCTGGCGACCTACGAGGACGCCATCACGGGCGACGAGAAGGTGCTGTTCGGCGAGGAGGCCGCGGTCGAGTACCCCGACCGCGTGCGCTTCATGCTGCGCTCGGGACTCCCCGAGGACGACGACAGCGTCGCGGACGCGGAGCGCTTCTTCGAGGCGGTCGTCGACGCGCACGACGTGCCCGAGGACAGCGCGGTCGTCTACGCGGTGCCGACCATCGACAACGAGGCCGGCGTCGAGAACCTCAAGTCGGTGATCGAGGGCTCGTCGATCGGCGAGGTCGAGACGCGGAGCTACCCCGAGTCGCTGTGCGGGGCGATCCCCGCCTACGGCGACGGGCTCGACGCGATCGACGAGGTGTTCGTCTCGGTGAACCTCGGCTCGACGACGATGGAGGCGTGCGCCTACCGGCGCGGCGAGCAGCTCTCGCCGTTCTCGACCGGCTCGGTGACGGGCAACGAGGTCGACCGCCGGATCGTCGCCGCCGTCGAGGAGGAGACCCAGGGACGGGTCCACATCGACCGGACGACGGCCCGGGAGTACAAAGAGCAGCACGGCGACGTGTACGACTTCGAGCCGTTCACCGACGTGGTCCAGCAGCCGGGCGGCGGCAGCCACGAGTTCACCGTCGACCGCGGCGTCCAGGAGCCGATCGACCGGTACATCGACGAGGCGGTCGACGTCGTCGCCAACGAGTTCCTCCCCGAGCTCGCGAACGACCACATGAAGCCGTACCAGCTGGCGCTCGGGCGCCCCATCGCCGCCACCGGCGGCATGGCGTGCATCCCCGGGCTCGTCGAGGAGTTCGAGAAGCGCCTCTGCGAGGAGCTCGACCGCGAGGTCGAGATCGTCTCGCCCGAGGAGCCCGCGGTCGCGGCCGCGGACGGCGCGGCGCGGATCGCGGCGCGACTGGTCTGAGCGGCGATCGCGTCACTTTCTCGGTTTTTTCGAACCCCCACAGCGGCGCGTCGCGCGAGGCCGAGTCGGATCGGTGGCGCGTGCCTGTGAGCGGCCGGAGCGAAGCGGCGGCCGCGGGAGGCACGCGCGAGGGAGTCGCGAACGGTGCGAGGTGCGAGCGAAGCGAGCGCCTCGGTCGCGAGCGGTGAAACCGCGAGCAGTGAGCGACGAGGCCGGGGAGGTGTGAGGTGCTGTGCGGTCGCGGTCGGGCGGGAATCGAGGGGTCAACCGGGGCTTTGTGGTCGTTCACGCCCGATCCGCGGTCGAATACTCACACGTCGAAGAGGCGCTCGGCGTCCTCGGCCTGCCGGCGGTAGATACCGCGCCCCTTCAGCCGCGGTACCTCGTGTCGGTGGAGCCGCTCCGCCGCGGTGTCGTACACGAGCGGGAACACGTTCGTCCGGCGCTTGGCGACGGTGAAGCCGGCCATCGCCTCGAGCAGCGAGGCGTCGGGGTCGGGAGCCGCGAACGTCACGTACCCGATCGGGGTCGGGGACGCACCGCCGTCGGCGCGTCCGGGTTCGGCGTCGACGCTGCCGGCGAGGACGTCGCGGAACGCCGCCGCGGTGTCGCGGAGCGCCGCCGCGTCGTACCCTTCGGCGTCGACGAGCGTCGCCAGCGCCACGACCGCGCCGACCGACTCGTCCGTCTGCCGGGCCATCCACAGGTCTTCGAACTCGTCCGTCCGCTCGTCGACCGCCTCGAAGCCGTGTGCGCGCCGGTTCGCGGCGACCGCCTCGCGGTACTGGCTGATGTCCATACCCCGTCCACGACGCGCATGGTAAAAAATGACACACACGATACGCGGGGGAGCGCCCCGGCAACAAGGCTATACGCGCGCCGGTGCTGTCGGACCTGTCACCAACCCCCCGCTAAAGTAAAGCGGTGGGCTTGTCGGTGGACTCCCGTTCTGGCCGACCCTACTGGGTGGCAGGCGAGTAGCCGCCATTCACGTTCAGCGTCCCCGACTTCAGGGCGAGGTGACGGATCGCCCCTCCGTGCGGAGACTTTTGCCCCGCACGGAGTAGCCGAAATCCGATGTTCTTCGCCGCGTTGTAGTCTGCGTTGATCTCGTACCCACACTTCTGGCAACAGAACTTCGCTTGCGACTGCCGGTTCTCGTCCAGCGTCGTCCCGCATTTCGAACACCGCTTGGACGTGTACGCCGGGTCTACCTGCGTAGCTTCGATACCTTCTGCTTCGGCCTTGTACGCCACGTAGTCGTACAACTGGCGGAACGCCCACATATGGAACTTCTTTGCTCCCGGCATCCGGTCGCGGATGTCCGTCAACTCCTCGAATGCGATCCAGTCACATCCGTGCGCGACGGCTTCTTGGACGATGGCTTTCGAGATACGGTGGAGGTAGTCCGCTACCCACCGCGTCTCGCGGTCACCTATTTGTTCGATCGTTTGATGCGCTGACTCCGTGCCCGTCCGTTGAAGCCCGGCACGCACACGCTCGTACTCTCGGCGGCGATGGGTGAGGTAGCCGCCGCTCCAGAACATCCCGGTCGACGTGACGGCGATCTGTTCGATACCGAGGTCCACGCCGAGGACTGTGCTGTTCTCGGCGTCGCCTTCGTCCGGTATCTCTGACTCCACGTCGGTCTTTGTCCCGATGTGGAGGAAAAACGTGTCCGTTGCGTCGCGGTACTGAAGCGTCGCACCTGTGATCTCGTACTCGTCGTTGCGGAGATACGTCGTCTGTGGGTTTTCACCTTCCGGCGGGAGGACGTACTCGGCCTCGATACGTCCGTTTACCGTGGAAAGAGACACGCGGTCAACGTGGAACGTCGCACTCCGTTTGTCGTACCGGACGGAGGGTGTCGTAAAGTGCGGTTGCGACGCTTTCTTTCCTTTTTTCCACCGGGAGATAACGCCTTTGATGGCTTCGGCAGCGCGGTTGCGTGCGGATTGAACGAGATTCGCTTGGAGACGCGTCTGTTCGCGCACGTCGGAGTACGTCCGGTCGTGGAGTTTGTTCTTGGATGTCGGCTTGTAGTCGTCCTGCCAGGCATTGCGGACGACGTAGTTACACGCCCACAGATACTCCTCGACAGTTTCGTGGAGGAGAGTGGCGTCGCTGTCGTCCACATCGAGTTTGACGACGACCGTGCGACGCACTTCCGCCATACTTCATGATAATAGGTTTACATTTATAAACAATATGATGTCGTGGAGGAGCCAGACTGTCGCTTCTCAGTGGCTGTCACACACCACGCCAGCTTCCTCCAAAGGCTAAAGCCGTGGGTTCCCGTCTCAAATAGTTATGACACGGACGCGACGGCGCTACCTCAGCGGGCTCGGCGGCGCGAGCGCGGGCGGACTGGTCGCGCTCGCCGGCTGTACGTCGACGGGCTCGGACGGTGACGGCCCCGGCGGCGACGGCGGCAACGGCACCGACGCGGGCGGAACGCGGCCCGAGGGGACCGGCGGCCCGGGAATCTCCGTCGTCGCCACCGACGGTGTGCCGGACCTCCCGGTCCGGCCGGCGGTCGAGGTCGTCCGGGAGGCCGCGACGACCGACCACCCGCCGCGGCTCCGCACGACGCTGACGAACGAGGGCGACGAGCGAGTCCGGATCGGCGAGGGCCGCGCGGCCCACTTCGAGCACGTCGCCGACGAGAGCGGGGCGCTCCGGCTCCTGCCGGGCGACGGCGGGTACCCGGCCGAGCCCGACTGCTGGCGGCTCACCGACGCCGTCGTCGTCACGGAGGAGTACCGGACGTTCGCGCTCGACCCCGGCGCGTCGAGCGAGCGGCTCGTGGACCTGTACGCGACCGTCGGCGGGGACGCCTGTCTCCCGGTGGGCGAGCACCGGTTCGAGACGACGATCTCGGTCGTGTCCGCCGACGCCGAACCGGAGTCGTCGACGGAGTGGGGCTTCGCCGTCGTGCTGGAGTGACGCCGAATCACCCGGCGGCGAGTACGGACGGCTATATAGCACTCTTAGGAACGGTTAATGAGGCGCGGCGAGGCCCCCACGTATGAGCGACGACGACGTCGTGACGTTCGGGTTCGTCTGCGTCCAGAACGCCGGTCGCAGCCAGATGTCGGCCGCGTTCGCCGAGCGCGAGCGCCGCGAGCGCGGCCTCGGCGACCGGGTGGAGATCGTGACCGGCGGGACGCGTCCGGCCGACGAGGTCCACCCCGAGGTGGTCGAGGTCATGCGAGAGGTCGACGTCGACGTCGGCGACCGCGTCCCCCGAGAGGTCCCGACCGCCGAACTCGACGCCTGCGACGTCGTCGCCACGATGGGGTGTTCGACGCTCACGCTCGGGGACGGCGTCGAGGGGCGTGATTGGGCGCTCGATGACCCGCACGGGCAGGACGTCGAGCGCGTCCGCGAGATCCGCGACGAGATCGAGGGGCGCGTGCGTGACCTCTTCGACGAGTTCTTCGCGGAAGGGTAGTCGACCCGAGACGGAGACGCTGCTGGCTGTGTTGCTCTCGCAGTAGAGATAGTCCTCACTCCGTTCGGAGAATAGTCCCGGGCGGATTCGAACCGCCGTCAATGGCTAACTTCGGGTATCCGACCAGATTTCGGTCGAATTCCCTCCAAAGGCCATTATGATTGGCCACTACACCACGGGACTCCATATTCGGCTAACCGACGGGCACTCAAGTAGGTTACTCTCCGCGACGAGAGCGGCCCCGTCCCCCGGCTACGCGCCCTCCTCGATCCGGTCGAACCGCTCCTCGAAGTTCTCCCGACAGGAGTCACAACAGAAGTGGTACAGCGTCCCGTCGATCCGGGCCGACTCCCCCTCGGCGGTGACGGTGTTGCCGCACTCGACGCACTCGACCGCGAGGTCCGCGTCGCCGACCGCGGGCGACCACTCGTGGGCGTCGAGCGGCCGCACCGACAGCTCGTTCACGGCGTCCAACCCGACCGCGTCGTCGACGAGGTCGCGGGCGGTCCCCGCCTCGACGCGCGCGACGACCGTCACCTCGCCGTCGGCGGTGAGGAACGCGTGCTCGACGCGCTCGTGGTCCGCGACCGCCCCGTGGACGCGCTCGGCCTCCGCGGGCGGAACGGCGAGGGTCACGAGGACCCGCAGTCCGTCGGAGAGGGCGTCGCCGTCGATCCGGAGCGTGAAACCCTGGATGACGCCCACCTCGCGGAGGCGGTCGACCCGGTCCGACACCGCGGGCGCGGAGAGGTCCACGCGCTCGGCGATGTCGCTGTACGGCCGCCTGGCGTCGGCCAGCAGCAGCCTGATGATCTCTCGGTCCGTCTCGTCGAGGGTGCGCATGGCCGAGTCTTCGGCCGACGCGGGCAAAAGCCGTCCGGGAGGTCGGGCGGTCGCGGAAAGCGGTCGTCCGCGCGGGGGACGGAAAGGCAGTTGTGTCGGCGGCGTCAACGGCCGCGCATGACGACGATAGACGTCGACGGCATGTCGTGTACGGGCTGTGAGGACAACGTGACCGACGCGCTCGGCGAGCTGCCGGGCGTCGAGTCCGCGAGCGCGGACCACGAGGCGGGCACCGCGACCGTCGAGGGCGACGTCGACGTGGACGCGGTCGTGGCCGCCATCGAGGACGCCGGCTACGCGGCGTCCGCGTAGGGGCCGGCCGGAGCCGCGACGCGCGGTGTGAGTCGCCCCACGCGCCCCGAATCGCCGACTTTTTTCGCCCGAGCGCGCTCGCCGGGACATGGACACCGTACTCGTCACCGGGAGCGCCGGCGGCGTCGGCGCGTGGACCGTCGACGCGCTCGCCGACGCGGGCCGCGAGGTGGTCGCGGTCGACCGCGAAGCGCCGCCGAGCGACGAGCGCCGCACCGACGTCGACTACAGGGCCGCGGACCTCACCGACTACGGCGAGACGCGACAGGTCGTCGACGCGGCCGCGCCCGACGCGGTCGTCCACCTCGCCGCGATCCCGCACCCGGAGGACCACGCCGGCTCGCGGGTGTTCGCGAACAACGTCGAGAGCGCGTACAACGTCTTCGACGCCGCCGGGGCCGCGGGCGCGCGGATCGTCTGGGCGTCGAGCGAGAGCCTCTACGGCACCGTCTTCGCGGACGAGGACTGGCTCCCCGACCGGCTCCCGATCGACGAGGCGACGCCGACAGAGCCCGAGGACCCGTACGGCCTCTCGAAGGTCGTCGGCGAGGAGGTCGCCGCCGCGGCCGCCCGCCGACACGGCGTCGCCGCCGTCTCGCTGCGCCTCTCGTGGGTCACCTACCCGGGCGACGAGCGACGCCGCGAGGCGCGCGAGACGTTCGACCCCGCGACGGCGGCCCCGAGCGGCAACTGCTGGTCGTACGTCGACGTGCGCGACGCGGTCGCCGCGGTCGAGGCCGCGATCGACCCCGAGACCGCGATCGAGGGCCACGAGGCGGTGTTGATCGTCGCCGCGGAGAACTTCCTCGGCCGCGACACGGCGGCGACGATCGAGGCGGTCCGGGGCGAGCTCCCGGCCGAGTGCGACCTCGACGGCGACGAGTCGGTGTTCGACTGCTCGAAGGC
>ERZ1034486.119-NODE-119-length-23681-cov-5.695336_pt1 | contig 23681 bp, 28 predicted proteins | sample MGYA00520683_ERZ1034486 | MGnify/ENA primary metagenome ERZ1034486 (study PRJEB33760, sample SAMEA4777685) | hypersaline lake metagenome | biome: hypersaline environment; feature: brines | place: Spain | collected 2012-08 | depth 0 m ...
ATGTCGGCTTCCTCCCACCCCTAAAGGGGTGGGCTTCCGCCTTGCTCCGCTGTGATCGACGAGTTCCCGTTCGTGTAACCGGTCGAGCGCCGTGGCGACGGTGTCGGCGTCGATCTCGGTGCGTGCGGCGATCTCCCGACGCTCGAACGCCCGGTCGTCGTGGGCGACCAGAAAACGCAACACACGATCAACTACGGCGAGGTCTGCAAGCTCCTCACCGCTGGTGTTCTCGAAGGTCTCTCTGTCGATAGACACGGTCAGTCGGTATCAGACTGTGGATGGACAAGAGTGTTCAGGCCACTGTCGAGCCGAGTGGGGGTGGTTCCGCGCCCGCGATCGGTTCCACCCTCGTGTCGACCCAGGCCGCCGCGTGCCCGCCGTCGCCGCTTCTCGTCTCACGACCGTTAAAAAACGTGTCGCCCACACACCACAGCCGACTCACGCTCCGTCGACTTCCGATTCGAGATGCGCGACAGCCTTGGCGGGCGAGTCGACGTGTTCGATCCCGTAGACACCGTCGACGCGGTGCGTGTCGAGTCCGGCGACAGGCCGTCCGAACGTGAGCGCGTGGCCGATCTCCGAGAGCGTCCCGGGGCCGCCGTCGACAGCGACGACACCGTCACCGTTCATCGCGATCACGGCGTTGCGGGCGTCGTTGATCCCCGTCGCGATTGCGGTGTCGACGTAGTCGTTCGCGGCCGTGCGGTTCTTTCCAGGGACGATTCCGATGGTGTGGCCGTCCGCGCGCTGTGCGCCTGCACAGACCGCCTCCATCACCCCGCCGAGCCCGCCACAGACGATCTCGTGGCCCCGCTCGGCGAGTTCCGCTCCCAGTCGTTCGGCCGTCGTGTACTCCTCGTCGGTGACGGAACCCCCGCCGATAACGCTGACTCGCACGACCGTTCCACGGGTCGACGCGGCGTGTGGGTTTCGACCGCGCGACGGATTGGGGGTCGACCCCCTAGAGTCGAGCTACGCCTGCGTCCCGACTTCGATCTCGAAGCCGACGTTCTGGAGCCGGTCGGCAAGTGGGGTGCCGATTCCCGAGGCGGGGGTGAGCACACCGCCCGACAACGGGGCGTCCGTGTCGTCTCGCAGGAGCGCCATCGCCGACTCCCCAAGCATCTGTGCGGTCGCGCCGTAGCCCGGTCCGCGGTCCGCGGCGAGTGTGCCCTCGACGATGAACTCCCCTTCGGGTGCGGTGCCGCGTCCAAGCACACCGATCTGGAACCGGCCCGCCTTCGCCTCCGCCGAGGAGGGCCCCTCACCTGGGTCGGGGAAGACGTACTCCCGCATCGCGTCCCGGACGGGGTCGACCGACAGTGCGGCCGTCACCAGTCCCATCCCCGCCGAGATCCCCGTCGCGGCGGCCGCGCCGCCGAGCCCCTCTCCCGTCGGAATCGACTCCGTACAACGGAACTCCCGCCCCCACGGGTAGTCGAGGAGCGCGTTGCTCCGGCGGACGACCCGTTCGTTCACCACCGCCATCGGCGACGGGCCGGTCCACTCCCCGCGCAGGCTGTCCCGTCGCGGACTCGTCTGTTCGCCCGGATCGACGCCGTCACGCTCCCCCGGCGGCGCGAGCGAGTAGGGGTTTGCCACCGCCTGTCGTGCGATCGGGTCGTTGGACACCTCGTCGAACAGCTCCGCGAAGCTGGCGAGTGTCCCGCCGCTGACCCCGCCGTCGCCTGCCTCCAGATACACCCGGACCACGTCACACGGCGCGTCGAACGCTTCGAGCGCGTGTTCCTGCACGAGCGCTGTCCCCAGGTCAGTGGGGACGGAGTCGAACCCACAGCTGTGGACGATCCGGGCGTTGTTCGCGGCCGCCGTCTCGTGGTAGCGGTCGACGATCTCTCGGACCCAGTTCACCTCGCCGGTGAGGTCACAGTAGTCCGTGCCGGCGGCGGCACACGCCGCGACTAGCGGCGAGCCGTAGGTGGTGTACGGCCCGACGGTGGTACACACCACCTGCGTCTGGTCGGCGATCTCCCGGAGCCGGTCGGGGTCGGTCGCGTCACCGAGCACGAGCGGCACGTCGTCCCACTCGCTGTCGGCGCCAGTGAACGTCTCGACGACTGCCGCGAGTCGTTCTTCGCTCCGCCCGCCCAACGCGAGATCCAGTTCCGCCGGCGTGTAGCGATCCGTCAGGTGTTCGGCGACGAGCCGGCCGGCGACCCCGGTCGCGCCCCACACGAGCACGTCGTACTCTCTGTCCGTTGTCGACATGGAGTATCGACTCCGTTTCGGCCCCGCGCCAGTTCAACCGTGTGGTCTCCGACGACCGCCCGTAGAGTGAGGAGTCCGACTCGACGGCTACCGTGAGAACGTCTCGTCGAACATCTGCGCGGAGGTGGGTGCCGGATCGCCGTCCGTGAGGTTGTACGGCGCGAAGTTGTCGACCCCGGCTGCTCGGAGCAGTGCTTCGTCGTACACCGCGTTGCCGGTGAACGCCGCGGGGTCACGCGAGAGAATCTCCAACACCGTGTCGGCGACGATCCGCGGGTGACGCCAGTCGTCTTCGGTGCCGAGCCCGAAGTACCGTGTCGCCCGCGTATCGATGGCGGTGACCGGCCAGAACGTGTTACAGCCCACGTCGTCGGCCGCGAGTTCGTCGGCCAACGACAGCGTGAGGAAGCTCATCCCAAGCTTCGACCACGCGTACGGCGCCTTCCCGGGCGCGCGGTCGGTCGTCACCGGCGGCGCGTTCGCCAACAGCCACGCGCCGTCCTGCTCGCGGAGGTGTGGGAGAAACGCCCGGGCGACGAGGTAGCTCCCGCGGGCGTTCACGTCGTTGAGCAGGTCGAACCGCTTGGCCGGGAGATCCGCGACGTTCGCCAACTGGATCGCGCTGGCGTTGTTGATCACGATGTCGACTGTCCCGAACTCTTCGATTGCGGCTTCGGCGGCCACCTCGACGGCGTCTTCGTCGCGCACGTCCAACTGGACGGCGAGACTGTCGACACCCCGTTCTCGACAGGCTGCGGCCGTCTCGTGGATCGTCCCCTCCAACTCGGAGTCGGAGTCGTCAACCGTCTTCCCGGTCGAGACGACGTTCGCGCCCGCCTCCGCGAGCGCGAGCGCGATCTCCTTGCCGATGCCACGGGTCGTGCCGGTGACGAACGCCGTCGACCCCGAAAGGTCCGGCGCGTCAAGGGCGTCGAGTCTGGGCGTCTTCACGCCCGTCTCTCGTCACCGACCGGCAAAAGTGACTGGGTCCGGACGCGGTGATCCCGAGCCGACCACAGACCGCCCCGAGACGGCGTCTCGCCGGCCGAGAGACCAACCTACTTAAACGTGGCGCCCGAACGTGGGGGCATGAGCGACGAGCGTGGCGGCCCCGAGCTGTTGCGGAGCAAGCGGGCAGCGACGCGCTACCGGGTGCTCGTCGAGATCGCCCGCCGCCAGCCCGCCGTGAGCCAACGGGAGATCGCCGACACGATCGGGGTCACCGCACAGGCCGTCTCGGAACACCTCGGTGATCTCGCGGACTCCGGCTACGTCGACCGTCAGGCCCGCGGCCGCTACGAGGTGACCGTCGAGGGTGTCGACTGGCTCATCTCCCAGACGGACGCGCTCGAATCCTACGTCGGCCACGTCTCCGCCGACGTGATCGGCGACGTGGAGGTCGACACCGCTGTCGCCGCTGGCCACGTCGACGAGGGACAGCGTGTCGCCCTCTCGATGACCGACGGGGTGTTGACCGCGACACCGTTGTCTGGCGACGCCGACGGTTCGACGGAGACGAGCGACACCGACACGTCGAACGGCCCGACGGCGTTGGCAGTGACAGATGCGGCCCCGGAGACGGACGTGGCCGTCGCGGAGTTCGATGGCGCCCTTGACTACGAGCTGGGGACAGTGACAGTAGTCGAGGTGCCGTCAGTGCAGTCCGGCGGGAGCCGTGCGGCCGACGCAGAGACACTGCGAGCGTGTGCCGCCGACGCGGACCTCGTCGCCGCCGCCGGGACGGAGGCGCTGACGGCGCTCCGGACCGCGGACGTGGAGCCGGACCAACGGTTCGGGACAGCCACGGCCGTCGAGGAGGCAGCGACGAAGGGGTTGGACGTGTTGCTCGTCGCGGTCAGCGACTGTGTGTCGACACACACCGACCGCCTACGCGACTCCGCGGCCGGCTACGAGGTCGTCGACGCGCCCTGACACACCCGCGACACGCCCTCAACACAGGTCACGTCCCCGGGTGGCGCTCCCGAACCGCCGGCCAGAGGTCGGCGGTGTCAACCGCGGCGAGCGTATCGTCGTCGACGACGAGCCGGAGCCGTGGTCGGCCGATGTCGATCGGTTGTTTCTCCGTTCCGAGCAGCCCTGCCTCGACGAGTCGGCTCTTCTGACGCGAGACGGTGGCTTTGCTCGCGAGTGACACGTCCTCGCTCCACCCGCTGAGATCGTACAACAGCTCCTCGTTGCGCGCGGCGACCACCAGTGCCAACGAGACGGCGGCGTCCAACCCGACGATCCGGTCGGCGCCGTCGACGGCCGCCTCGAACTCCGCCGCGGCCGCCTCACTGACCCGGTCGGTCAACCCCGCCAACATCTCCGCCCGCGGGGGCCGCCGGAAGTCGAACGGCTCGGCGGCCTCGAACTGTTCGTCGTACGCCGTCCGGACGCCGTCGACGAGGCGGGTGGCGTCGGTCGCGAGCGCGGCGACACCTTCTCCGCCCTCGACGAGCGCGTACGCCTGGTCGGGCGTCGCGAGCACGGTCGTCGGCGCCGGCTCGTCGGTCACCCGCGTCGCGAGCCGACCGTCGGCCGCCGCCTGCGCCAACGCCGTCGCCGGCCGGAGCCGGTTGCGGATCGTCTTGAGGACGGGTTTCTGTGCTAACACGCGCGTCTCTGGCAACACCGACGGCTCGTCGACAACGCGGGCGGCGACGGCCGACAACACCGTCGCCGAGGGATCGATCAGGAGACACGGCTCGTCCGTGAGGAGACGCGCGATCAACTCGCGGTGTTCCCCAGCAAATTCGTTCGACGGCACGTTGTTTGCAGACGAGCCGGCTTAGCTATTTGTTTCTGACGGCCAGTCCCGCCCGCCGAGACGGTCGCCGTCGGAGAGGTCGATCCGAGCGACTGTCCCGTCGTCGACGGACAGCGCATTCCCGAAAACGTCGACCACCCACTCCGCGGGCCAGCGTCTGACTCCCTCCTGTGTTCCAACGAGGTCTCGACGGCGCGGTTGCGCATTGTCCGCTCGTCGTCCGGAATCCCCAGTCTGTCGGCGGCGGCCGCGAGCCGCCAGAGCTGGCCGTGACGCGACACGGACAGTCGGACCGTCGACCCGCCGTGTTCACAGGCGTTCCCGACCGACTCCCAGACGGCACGCGCGAACCCGTCGGCAACGCTCGTCTCGGCGGTCTCGGGACCAGCCCCTGCCGTCCCGACGCTCGTCTCACTCTGTCGGCAACGGTTTGAGCAGCCCGTACCAGAGCCGGTGGAGAACCGTCCCGACGAACACGCCGAAGGCAGTGTCGACCCCCACCTCGGAGTCGCTCACCGCAGACAGCACGGAAGACGACAACGAACTCCAGACAATCCCCCGCAGTCGACTCGTCTCCACGCCCGCGAGGTCGTGATCCTCAACCTGGTGGTAGACAATCGACCACGCGACACCACCGGCTACACGCCGACCGTCGAGTGGCACGTCGCGGCCACGACGGCGTGACTCTCGGTAGACCCATCCCATCCAGACAGCGCCGACGGCACTGAGGACCAACTCAAACACCGCCCAGAGTCGTCTCCGATTCACGGGTTGTGTTCGTTTATCCGTCACTTGGTTCTGTCGTCTATCCCACGGTCTGGGTCGTCACGAAAGTCGGCCGACATGGCTTACACGCCCGGCCGAACAGACGAACGCTTCTCGCGTCACAGAGAGGAAGACACTTGCCAGTCCCCGTGGCAGTCGTGGGTGTGCGCGGAACACGCCCACGCTCACAGTCCACGCTCGTCGCCGTGCTCGTCGTGCTCTGTCTCGTCGTGTCGACGGCTTTCGTCCCGGCCGCTGCTGTACAGACGGGCACAGACGGGACCGAGACGGACACGCCGGTGTGTGCCGGCCACCAGTCGACGGCCGCCAACGGTATTACCGTCGTCAGCGTCCAAGGAGCACGGTTCGGCGACGACCGCGGGAAAGAGCCCACCAGACTCGTCGCCTTCGGTCCCCGCGGAGAGACACTGTGGACCTTCGACAGCAGCGAGGAACTCGGCGTTGTCTGGTCGTACGACGTGGACCCGCTCGGCAACGGCAACCTGTTCGTCACCGCGACACGCCGCGGGACGACCCTCCTGTACGAACTCGACACCGAGACCGGCGAACCGGTCTCGACGACGGAGTTACCGTACACCGACACTCACGACGCCGACCCGCTGAACCGGACACACGTCGTGATCGCCAACATGCGAAACTACGACGCCGACACCGAGACGAACAACGACCGGATCGTCGTCTACGACACAGAAGACGAGGAGGTCGACTGGACGTGGTCGTTCGACGACCACTACGACCGTGACGTGGGCGGCGACTACACGGACGACTGGACCCACGTCAACGACGTCGACCGGGTCGGCGACGACTTCCTGTTGTCGCCGCGGAACTTCGATCAGGTGGTGCTCGTCGACCGCGAGACCGGCGAGATCGAGCGCACGCTCGGACGCGACGACGACTACGACACGCTCTACGAGCAACACAACCCGGACGCGCTGACCAGCGACGACGGGACGACGACGTTTCTGGTCGCCGACTCCGAGAACGACCGGATCGTCGAGTACGAACACGCAGACGGCGAGTGGGACCGCACCTGGCGGCTGGGGTCACAGACCAGCTTCGACTGGCCGCGCGACGCCGACCGGCTCCGTAACGGCCACACGCTCGTCGGCGACTCCAAACACAACCGGGTCGTCGAGGTGACACCCCGTGGTGAGGTGGTGTGGGAGGTGTACGCGCCGTGGCTGGTGTACGACGTGGAGCGCGTGCCGGTCGGCGGGTTCGCGGGTGACGCGTACGCGGATCTGGGCGGTTCGCGTGGCCCGACGACGACCGACCTGCGGGCGAGTGGGTCGTACGATCTCTCTGGTCCCGGTGCTGCGCCACCCGCCGAGTCGGAGCTGACCGCCTGTGCCGACGCGCTCGACAACCACACGGGCGGGTTCGGGACTGTCGACCTCGGCGGGACGGCGACACCCACGCCGGCCGACACGAACGCGACACGGACTGCGACCGGCGACGCGACTGCGGACGGCAACGCGACCGCGACCGGCGACCGGACGACCACACAGGCCGACCGGACGGACACGGCGACGCCGTTCCCGGGCACCGAGGCGACACCGGTGCCGGGCACTGTGGCGACACCGGTGCCGACGACGGAGCCGTCCAGCGGTGTCGTCACGCCCGGGCTGGGGGTCGGTGCGGTCGTTCTTGCAGTGTTGTTGTTCGTCGGGCTCCAACGGCGGGAGTGACTCACCGTTCGGTGTCCCCGATTCACAGTTGCCTTTCGACGCTCGCCTCTGCAGTCTACCACATCTCTAATGGTGTTACTTTCCGAAGAACTTATTATGTTTCTGTGTCACTAACCCATGTCCATGTCTGTCAAGGACGCGCTGTTGACGCTTGCATCGAAGCCGAAGGCAACCCGCGTGCTACTGCTGCTGGGGATGGTGGCACTGTTCAGTCTCGCAGCAGATCCTGTTGCTGCTGATCCCCCCTGTCGGGAGCCTGGAGATCCGCCTAAACTCTGTCCGAACTGATGCGTTCCGACCGGCTTTAGTCGACGGGTCGGTGGTCGACACGGGTCACCTGACTCTGCGGTGAGAGTTTTTGCAGCCGGAACCGGACGATCTGCCGGCTACTCGACTCGTGCGACTCGTTGGTATCGAACCGGCGCAACATGTGTAGACAGATTACATCGGGCCGTGGCAGCACACTCCAGTAGAGAAGTTACTGAGTGTCAACTCCGGGGAGTGCCTCTGTCAACAGTTTGGCTGCACCGACAGAGTGGTAGACACCACACCATCGACTCGGTGGCACAGGCGCCTCACGCGACGGTGTCACACGCGGTCTGTCGAGACGCTCCAACTCCCGGTCTCGAACGGTTTGTTGTCTGCTGTGACGCTGAATCTGTGACCGGCTTGGTGTCTGTTGTTGCCCGAGAGCCTGAGAGGTCTCTCATGCGAGAGCGTCGACTATCTCAACTCATACGTCTCGCCGTCGACAGCCAACGGCTCCGCGAACGCCTCCTGTGCGGGGTAGTAGTGTGCGACGTGGACGAGCCGCGTCTCCGCCGCGTCGAGTTCGTCGGCCAGATCCAACGCCCCCTCGCGGGTCATGTGTTTCGTCCCGAACGTCCGCGGTGTCCCGTCGGGTGCGTGGTGGCTCCCGCCGGCAGGGTGGTGGTCACACAGATCCGCGGGGACGATCGCGTCCGCGAGCAACAGGTCCGGGTCGGCGAGCACGTCCCGACTCTCTGCGGGGAGCCCGTAGCTCGTGTCACCGGTCACTGACAGCTTTGCGCCCGTCTCGGGGTCCTCGACGACCACTCCGTAACAGCTCATCGGCGGGTGGTCGACGGGGACAAGCGTCACGTCCAGCCCGCACACCCGGGTCGGCTCCAACGGCGTGGTCGCCTTGACGCGCACCTGGTCGAGATAGTCGTACTTCGAGGCCACCGTCTCTGCGACCGACTCCCCGGTGACGGGGTCCGTCTCGTCGGCGGCGTACACCGGCAGGTCGTCGAGCAGGCGGTAGACGTTCCCCAGCCCGTCGAGGTGGTCGAAGTGGACGTGTGAGACGACCGCGGCGTCCGGCAACGACACGTCGTTGTCGAGGAACTGCCGGCGGAAGTCCGGCGAACAGTCGAGCAACACGGACTCTCCGGTCCGGTCGTTGGCGACGTGGACAGAGAACCGCGACCGCTCGATCCCCCGTTCGCGTGCGGTCTCGCAGGTGTCACACGCACAGCCGACGGTGGGTGTGCCGGTCGTGTCGCCGGTCCCGAGCAGTGTGACCCGCATCCGTCAGTCGTCCGCCGCCGCGGGTTCCGTCTCGCTCGCCTCGCTCGCGGCGACCCGTTCGAACGCGGCGAGGATCACCCGTTTCGCTGCCTCCCCCTCGCTCGTCCAGTGGCGCGCCACGTCGAGCATATCGTCGTAGATCTCCGGCTTACAGCCGGCCGCTTGCGGGTGACCGCCGCCGTTGACCTGCCCGGCCACCTCGTGTGCGCGTTCGAACCCGTCACTGCCGCGGATCGAGGCGCTCCCCGAGGGTTTCACCACCACAGCCGCGTCGGCGCCCTCTTCGCGGAGCCGCTCTGCGACCTCGTTTTGTGAACACCGGCCGTAGGTGACGCCGACGGTCCACGGGCCGACCTCGTGGTGTTCGGCGCGCGCGACCGCCTTGTCGATCAACGCGTTCTTCTCCTCGCGACGGGTGGCGACGTACTCTCGAACCGGCTCCGGGAGGTCGACGCCGTAGGCGCCGACGACGGCCGCGTACTCTGCGGGCGCACTCCAGAAGGAGTAGTCCGCCAGGTCCTCACTGCGTTCGTCCTCCTTCAGCCAGAGATCGTGGTCGCGGGTGACCGTCGCCAGCGTCTCGAACCGCTCGGGGAACTCGTAGTCGAGCGAACGGAGCGTCACGTCCGCTGAACACTCCGCGTCGCTGTCGCCGACGACCAACTCCACCCCACGGTCTCGGACGGCCGCGGCCGTCGACTCGTCCCACTGGTGGTGGTCGAACCACTCGATCGACGAGGCGCGGTCGCTCAGTGTCGACAACGCCGGCTCCACCGACTCGATCGTGTCCGGACAGATGTCACAGACGAACAGGTCGACGCCCGGCTCGGCGTGTTCGGCCGTCCGCCGGAGCTGGTCACCGAGGCTGTGCGGGCCGGCCGGCACCAGTGCGACCGGGGAGTCCGCCTGGAGTTCTCCCTCGCTAACGGCGACGTTGTCGGCCTCGGCCGCCAGCATCGCCGGATCGAGATCGTCGTTGTCCCGGGCGGGGTCGGCGTGTGCTCGTCGAATCCGTTCGAACGGCTCGGGGTCGACCGCCTCCCCGTACGCCTCACGGATCAACGCGACACACGCCAACCCGTCGGCGTCGGAGTCTGTCACCACCACCACCTCTGCGCCCTCGACGGCCGCAGCAGTGCGTTCGTCGTCTCTGTCCGACTCCAACGAGTTCGGGTAGAAGAAACCGGTGCCCGGGAGCCGGGACTTCCGGTCGAGAGACAGCGTCGCGTCGTCGATCAGGTCTTCGTCCATACACCCGCTTCGCGCCCTGTGGTGAAAAACGACTGCGTTCGTCCCCGTCTGGCGAGTGGGTCGTCGACACGAACTGACGAGCGGTACTACCGGCCGCGTCGCTCTCGAACTGGTGAGAGCCACACCAGGAGGGGTGTGGCCAGGCTGCCGCTCGTGGCCGCTCGCGGCGTCGAGGTGGACGACCTCAACGCACAGCCGGCGGCGAGACGCCGTGACGGAACGACTCCGGGCGCGACGGAGACACTCCGGGCGCGACGGAGACACTCCGTCCACGACGCGAGTTGCTGGACGCGCCTCGAAACTACTCCTGGTGGACGGAGAGGTTCCGCACGTCACCGTCACACTCGCCACACTTCCCCGGGTTGGAGGCGGCCTCCGTGCGACCGCCACACTCCACACACTCGAACAGTCCGCCGGACGACTCGTACGGGTCGATGTTCACTACTGGCATCGTAGTTAACGATTCGCAGGATCTCTGGTTAAGGGTTACCCCTATACACGCTGGTTAGTGTATCAGGTCATAATACACATTGAAGGGGGTCACGAGAGTTCGAGCGACTCTGCCTGTTTCACTGCGGCGGCCAACGGGAGAACACTCCACGCGACCAGAACAACTGGTGCGATCCAGCCGGAGGGAACCGGTGTCCCGAAGAAGGAGACAACGAGGTTCAGATAGCTCTCACCTCCGAGGAACTGGAGCCCAACCAGAAACGCGTTCCCAGGTGCAAGCAACAACACACCTCGCTGAACACCGAGAGGGAGTGACAAATTCAGACGGCCTGCCATCGCTGCAACGGCTACGTCGGGTGATACCGGAAACAGTGTGTTCCAGAACACGACACCTACTAGATAGAGTAAGATAACCGTGAAAAACGCGCGACGCTGTGTGGTAGCGAAGACAGAGATGGTTGTTCCGACAGCGAGCCAACTCACGGTCAGTGCTGCGGTCAAGCTGAACAACACCACTGGCCGTCCGACCGGAGCACCGTACACTGTTGCAACTCCTGTGGTCACAGCAGTGAGCAGTCCGAACCCGGCACCGAGCACACCACACCGCGCGACGAACGCTCCCAGAACCACGTCCCGACGCCGCCCCGGAAGTGTGAACAAAACTCGAAGCGTCCCTGACTCTCTGTGGTCGACGACCGACGAGACGCCCAACAACAGTCCTACAGCAGGAAACAGAAACTGTCCCACGAACAAGACGAGCCCGTAGACGTTCGAGAGTGGGAATCCGGCGATTCGAGCGCCCGTCACGCCGACCACACACCCACCGAACAGTCCCAAAAGAAGGAGCCCGACGCGTGACCGCCACAACCCAACGAGATCACGACGAGCGTACGGACGGACGTTCACGACTCCCCTCCGTGGACAGTCCTATCGAACAGTGCATCGAGTGAGGCCCCGTCGGTGCTCAGATCCTCGATTTTCGCTTCGTCGAGGGCAGTTTCGACGGCTGTGACCCTGTCGGCCGCTGTCTCACACGTCACCGTGACCCGTTGTCCGTCTATCTCGACCGATCGAACGCCGGGTTGTGACGTCAGGGCTGCACGGAGTGTCTCGGAACGATCCGCAACGCGGAACTCGACACTCACACTGAGCGTTCTCAGAGACCTGTCTGCAACCGACGCTGTCGTCTCGATCTGTCCGTCGTGAAGAATCCCGATCTGGTCGCACATCGCCTCGACCTCTTCGAGACGGTGGCTCGACAGAAACACGGTCGTTCCACTGTCCCCCAGCTCTGTGACCAACTCCCGTATCTCCCTGATCCCGTCTGGATCGAGCCCAGTCGTCGGTTCATCGAGCACGACAAGCTCCGGATCACCGACCAGTGCCATCGCGAGCCAGAGCCGCTGGCGCATTCCGGTCGAGTACTCTGCTGCCGGGCGGTCGTGTGCCTCTGCGTCGAGTCCAACATAACAGAGCTGCTCGATTGGGTCGACAGCTACCCCCCGTGTACGGGCCACGAACTCGATGTGGTCGATACCAGTGAGGTTCGGGAACGGTGTCACTCCCTCCGGTAACACCCCGACACGTTGGTGTATCTCGTTTCGGTGCGTCTCGACATCGTACCCGAGCACCCGTGCTGTCCCGCTCGTTGGCGACTGGAGTCCAAGGAGGATGTTGATCGTGGTCGACTTTCCAGCCCCGTTCGGTCCGAGAAATCCGAACACCGTCCCCGACTCGACTGTAAGGTTGAGTTGATCAAGAACAGTATTACTAGCAAATGACTTGTGAACACCTTTTAATTCTAATACAGGCATATACTTAGACTGAGAAATTAAGCTAGCAGTAAGAGCTACAGAGGAAACCACAGTCACAGCAGACGCAACTGCAGTCGCACTGCTTGCAGTACTGAAGACATTCACCCGTATACGGGTCCGTACTACAGCAGACCGTGTTGCAGTCGCAGTCTTGACAGTGTCCTGGGTCAACACATCCTTGTGGTTCTACATCCGGCATACTGCCATACATCTTGAGACTTCCCTTCCCCGACGGTTCTCCACTCTCGGTCGGGTTCAGCACCGCATGGGCTGCGTCCATCTCTGGGAACACCGAGATTGAGAGATACCCCTTCTCAACTTCTCGAAACACCTTGATTCTCGGTGTGAACTGAGTGTTGAACTGCTCCACTGTGACGAGTTCTCCTTCGCCATCAGAGGGTTCACTCAGTTCGGTCAGGTTATCAACCCGGCCACTGTTAAGAACCCCATCGTTATCGAGTTCATTAAGCAGCTCTGTCTGTTCATGTACCGTGTGTCTGACAGTTCTCGGGTCTCTGAACTCTGCGGTGAGTTCTTGTTTCCGAGCTTGAGTCAGCTCTGTGTCCGACTTCTTGGCAGCCGCACTGCCAAGTCCGGCCACACCAGCCGCCGCCGCCGCACCCTGCAGTACTGCCCTTCTTCTTGGACCAGTGTCTTCTCCGGACATCACCTATTCATTCGCAAGTATAGATATTGAATATTTTTATAATTTACTTACACGACTTGACTGAATTCATGTTAGAATCTCATTTTCAGCCAGCTCGACCGCCCGGCGGGTCGCGCCGACACTCCCCAGATAGCCAGCGCCGACGCTCGTCTTTGCGGCCGTCGCGGCCGCGCCCGTGAGGACCGTCGGCCCGAGTTGTGCGACAGCACCGTCGCCGACGGAGACGAGCCACCCTGGCACGTCGAACCGGTAACGGTCGAGTCGCGGGTCGAACCCGTCGTCACCCCCCTCGACGAGACGAGTGAGGTTCGTCGCCGCGGTCTTCGCCTCCCGGATCGCCGCCGACGCGCTCGCCGGCACGGGTTCGCCGTCGGCGTCGACGACGCGGGCGGCGTCACCCAGTGCGAGCGTCCGGTCGGTCAGACGGAGATCAGCCCGCACGGTCGGTCGTCGGCCGTCTGTCGGCGCCCGGCCGGCGATCCCGCCGGCCCACACGAGCGTGTCGTACGGCAGCGTCGGGCCATCTGTGACGACCGTCTCGTCGTCGACCGCCTCGACGGTCGTCTCCGTCCGAATCTCGATCCCGCGGTCGGTCAGCGCCTCACGAACCGCTCGCTGGAAGTTCGCGGGGAAGTTCGGCGCGACCGTCTCCCGTTGCTCGACGAGCATGATCGACACGTCCTCGGGCACCACGGCTCCCTCCTCGCGGGCCAGCGCGGCGAGTTCACCCGCGACCTGAATCCCCGACAGTCCGGCACCGCCGACGACCACCCGGCCGCCAGCATCAATCGTGCCGAGCGCGTCCGCCCGGATCGCCGCGGCGTCGTCCAACGTCTTCAGTGGGTGGGCGTGGTCGCGCAACCCGTCGATCCCGTAGTAGGCGGTCTCCGAGCCGAACGTCACTGCGCCGTAGTCGTACGACAGGCACTCGCCGTCGACCAGCTCGACCGTGCCGGTCTCGGTGTCGACGCTGTCGATGGGTGTGGTCACCAGCTCGGCCCGGTCGAGCAGCTCCGCGAGCGGCACCCGGATGGCGTCTTCGACCGCCGGGCGACGGATCGCGCGGTGGATCTCGTGGGTGAGGACGTGGTCCGGCCCGTCGTTGACCAGTGTCAACGTCATGTCCGGTGGGAGTTGTTCCTCCAACTGACGGACGAGTCCGAGGCCGGCGTAGCCGGCTCCCAAGACAGCAACGTGCATACCGTTTTGTCGGGGCGGGACGCGAAAGAGGGTAGTGGTCTCCCCGACTCAGAACAACGCGTCGTCGACGGTCCGCGCGGGACCGCCGACCTCCCAGGTGTTGGACTCGACACCCACCTCCTCGATCCGGTCGGCGACGCGGTCGGCGTGGTCGGCGGTGGTGTTGACGTAGACGCTCGCGCCCGTGTCCGTCGAGAAGTACGCCGGCACACCCTCCTCGCGCAGTTCCCGGACGGCATTGAAGACGGCAATCGTCTCGGGTTGCCAGTACACCCACCCTGCTGGCCCGGTCATCGTCGTCGCTGCCAACGACAGAGAGTCGTGTTCTGCGGTCTCGAAGACCCGGTGGAACGCCCCCGAACGGAGCGCGTCACGCGCCTCCGCGAGCTGGTCTTGGACGTGTGCCCGCCGGGCGTCGAACATGTGGCTGTCTGCGGCCTCGCGGTGGGCCGCTTCCGTCTCCTTGTACGACGGGACGAGCGCGGTGACGATCCGCAGATCCGTCTCGGGGTCGAACGGCTCCCCGTCCAACTCGCCGGTCCCGGTGTCGATCCGCTCGGATCGGCAGTCGATGTCGTTCAGCCCGACGTGGAGATCCGAGTACGCACCTGTCACCGCGCGGGCGGCCGACGACGAACCGCGGCGTGCGATGGCCGACACCTCTGGGCGGGTGAGATCGAGCCCGGCCGCCTCACAGGCGGCGTACGCCAACGCCGCAAACCCCGACGCCGACGAGCCGAAGCCGACGTTCGACGGGAAGGAGTTCTCTGACTCCACCCGGGCGGCGTGGTCGAGACCTGCCCGGTCACGAACCGTCTCGACGACGTTGTCGATCCGCTCGGCGCCGCGTCCCGCGACTTCCTCGCCGTCGATGACGTACGTGTCCTCGCTCGCGTCCGGCTCCCACTCGACGGTGGTGGTCGTGTTGGAGGGCGCGGTACAGACGCTGATCGAGTCGTGGTACGGGTGTCGGTCCTCTTCGTCGCGCAGGCCGTGGTACTTCACGAGCCCCTGGATCGGGTGGGCGCGTGCGGTCGCCTTGGTCATGTCTCGGGAAGGTGGCGGTGTCGGGTTAGGCGTTCCGACTCTGGTTGTCGCAGGTGGGTCGTCTATCTACGACGGCGTTCACCGGTACGCTGTGATCTCCCGGTGCGGAACGTAGTAGCCAATCTCGTCGATCCACGTAGAGAGCCACTCGTCAGCGGTCTCCTCAGTGATCGTCTCTGACTCAATTGCAGCCAGAAGCACACCGACTGACCCAACGACGGTCACGTCTCGGTCGCTTGCAAACGACCGAGCGTCCCCGTCGTCGGTCAGAAGTCGCCCACCGTGTTCGTACGCGACGGCGAACGCCTGCGCTTCACCTGGATCGAGGTGATCACGAACGGCAGACTCCGTGTCGGCAACCGCCTGCGAGATCGAGAGCACTGGAATCTTACTGTCGAGTATCTGGAGTGCCGATTCGAGATACGGGTGGCTACCGATACCGCGTTCTAACTCCTCACGCACGACTGGGACGGCACAAATTTCTGAGAGGCCCGCAACGACCCACAGCCCCTCGACGTACGCGAAGTTCGAGAGCACGGTTGTATTCAAGACACTCGGGGAAGACGGGACAGCTCTGCCCGTCATTTCGAAGCAGAGTTGTCGTCACTTGCGTCGTCGAAGCTGAGTTCCTCCGCGGCCTCCACCTCTCTTTGTGCATCTGCTTTGTCGGCCAACCCGAAACGGAGGTTGACACCGTGTTCCCGAAGGAGGTCACGCATCGTCCACCGGTCGACATCGGCGAGCCTCGCGGCCTCTCCAAGTGTGATTCGCTCGTGGTCGTAGAGCGCGACCGCGGCCGCGACACGGTCGTTCTCGTGTTCGCTAAAGTACTCGCGAACGAACGCTCGCAACGCGTCACTTTTGCCGCCGAAGACGCCGGCCTCGACAGCCCCCTCAACGAGGAGGTCGAGATCGTCGGGAAAGGAACCAGTGATACGTGGCATCCGTGGCCCAACTATACGACTTCATCGTATTTATGAACTCTGGCGAGGGGGTGAGGCGACATTACAGTGTACCATGTCGAAGAAGCGAGCGACGTAGTCGAACACCTGTGGGAACTCGACGCCGCGGTCGCGCGCAACGGCCCGGTTGACGACTGACGCGCCGTATGGTGTCGGGTCGCGCGTCACTCGGAGTCGGGGGTTCGGCCATCCACATCGTCGAACGTGAGTTCGCTTGCGGCTTGGATCTCTCTGTGCGTCGGCGTCGTCGGCGAGTCCGAGACGGAGGTTGACTCCGTGCTCGCGGATACGCTCGCGCATCGTCCACCTGGTGGTACGCACGGAGAACTCACTCTTCTGATCAGATTTGCCGGTCCTGTCAAGGAGACTGTGCGGCTGTTGAGAAGGAAAACGCCATACTCACCGATACGCTGGGACCTCGAAAGCTCAGGATGACCGGTGTCGAGGACCCCGGTTAGAGACGCTCGCCAGCGTCGAACGTGCCGAGGTCGAAGCCACTGGCCACCAACAGGCTGGTGGCGGATGGAGTCATCGCCTCCCGACAGGTTTGCCCCGAGAGACGAACTCTAACTCGACCTAGTGAACATATCGGTTGAGGTGTGCGTCTTTCGGTGTGTGTCACTGAGGGAACGCCACACCGTGTTGTTCAATCTGTATCTGAACACCTCCCCCTCCCCCTCGGACGAAAACTATTATTATGATGAACCACTACCCGGCCGTATCATCGGAACACAGAACACAGATAAATATGACAGACAAAAGCAATAAACTAAGAATCCCGAATTCAGGCGTCATGAGACGAATCCGTGAGTTCAGTTCGAGTGAAACTGACTCACAGACTCACTCCGCACGGATTCTTGCTCGGGTGAACGAGGAGCCGTCAGAGGCTTTCGACCCAGACGAGAGTACTGTTTCGCCAAACGATCTGGACTGGGAGTTCGTAGACGAATCAGACGAGTCGACTTAGATTCTCCCAGTTGTTTTGGTAGTGACTAATGTAGAAACGATAGTTCTCCTCGAGATGACGTTCGCAGTACGGAGGTGCCTCCCTAATATCGAGATCCGGAAATCCTCTAACTTGCGCGGCCTTCTCACCGTTCTGATAGTGTACGTCCATGTGTATACCCTCTTCTCGTACGTCGTGTTCTCCGTCTTCATCGTGATCGAACCGCACAACCTGACGCCAGTCTGACTCCCTCTCTGGGCTCGGCTCGTGGTTGTACTCCAACTGAAACACGAACCTCGTCGGGACTCCACCTCGTGTCTGAATCTCGAAACGGAGCTGTTCTGACGGCCAACTGAGCCATTTCGTCTCAGTGTGCGTCATTTAGTCGGGAAAAAACACAGCTGGCGTTAAATGTAGCGAAAAGAACGAGGCTGTAGAGTTGTAAACAGCAGCAAGAGGGGCATCGAACCTCCACGTACATTTTCTACGAATCACGTTTCGTAGAACGTGAGTTACTGGACGGGGCCGATTACTATTTTCCCGGACATATCCACACCACTCACCCCTCAACCCGGTCGTCAGTCTAAACATTCAACTCACCCCGAGCCAATACCCACATCTACGGAGCGCGGGACGGCCACAAAATGGCCGGGCGTGTCACACCACGCCCAACCGTGCTCCGGAGGCACCCGAAGCATGCTAACGCAACCAGCCGGCGGTATTCAACGTTCCGCCACGCCCGAGGTACCGACAGCCGCTCAACTACCGATTTCTGCGGGGTTCGACCGATGAGCCGCGCCGCCGAGTCGACTCCCGACCCCGCAGACGACGCTACGCCGTCGACCGACGCCACCTACGTCGGCGTCTCGACGGGCACCGACACCCTGCTCGCCGCCGCGTCCGCACAGCCGACACTCGGGACCGAGTTCAGCGTCGACGCCGCACACGTCCGGGAGCGCGCGGCGTCTCTCGCGACGACAATCGGCGCACTCCAGTTCACCCCGTTCGACAGCAGCGCCGGCGAGGCGCAGGTGTTCGCGGCCGTCTGGCACCAGATCCGCCCGCAGTTGGACGGTGCCGCGGCCGAACTGATCGACCACGTCCAACGGTTCGACACACCGCGGATCGTGCTCGCCGAGCAACACGCGCCCACGACGACGCTGTGGGAGCGTCGGCAGAGTAACGACGGCACCGGCGCGTGGCTTCCGACCGCCGCGCGACAGGCCGTCACCGACCGCGCTCGCGAGGCCGGGATTCCGGTGGTGCGCGTCGCCGCACCCGAGCGTCGCACCGACTGTCACCAGTGTGGCGCGACCGGCTCCGTCGTCGGCGGGGAGCTGTCCTGCCCCGACGAGTCGTGTCCCGTCGACCGGGTGGCGCGTGGCCAGAACGCCGCGGTGCGTCTCGCTCGGCGCGGCGCTCACGAGTAGACAGAGCGAGTGGCGGTGGCGGCGTCTCAGTCGTCGCCCTGCGCCCACTCGACGGCGGCGTCGAGATCCTCGAACGACTCGACGGTCGACTCGCCGCCGTCGACGTTGGCCTGAACCGCCATCGCGGTGATCCCGTCGGCGACGTACGCAATTCGGTCGACCGGTGCCGCGCTCGCCAGCCCAGACCACGCGTCAGACAGGTGTGACTGCATCTCGCTCCCCAACGACTGGATCTCCTCGAACGCGACGACTGTCCCGGTTATCTCCGGGTCTGCCACCGCTTCGTCGTAGAGTGCTTCCCCCTGGTCGATCTCCTCGTTGAAGTGTTGTTCCCAATCGTTCACCTCGAACACCGCAACACTCCCGCGTGTCTCGTGTGATAACGTCTCCAGCTCTGGCGCAGGCATTCACCCTATCTAACAGTTCAGCAGTCAAACCAGTTCGGACATTGCCGTGACACTGACCGACCGGTCACGCCGGGCGCGCTCTGTTGCTCCGCGGCCCACAACCGGGTGTGGTTTTTCTCTCCGGAGCGTCAACATGATAGCGTGCCAGCACTCGAACTGTACGACCGCGAGGACTGCCCGTACTCGAAGCGCGTCCGCGACACGCTCGACGAACTAGGGTTGGAGTACGACGAGACGCTCGTCCCAGACGCCCACAAGAACCGCAGCGAGGTCGAAGAGCTAACCGGCCAGACCGGCGTCCCGGTGTTGTTCGACGACAACGCCGACGGCGGCTACCTCACTGACACCGACGAGATCGTCTCGCACCTCGAACATCAGTACGCCTGAGCCGGCCGCGACCCGCGTCGCCGTCGCCGACTACCGCTGCAACTCCAGGTTGCCGGAGTCGAGCGCGCGGATCTGTTCTTGATTCGCGGTTGCGATCTTGGCAATCTCCTCGGAGATGCGCTCGGCTTTCCGGTCCGTCTCCTCGATCATCAGGGTCAACTCCTCGGTGCTCTCGGCCTGCTGGTCTGTACTCGTCTCCACCTCTTCGAGCGAACTGGAGATTTCGGTGACGAGTTCACGGATCTCGTCGAACGTGTCGAGCGCGGAGGTGCTCACGTCGAGACTCTCCGCGGTCGTGTCGGCGAGTTCGTCGAGGGTGTCCGTCGTCTCGCGGGCGTCACGTTGGATGTTCTCGACCCGTTCCTCGATCCGTTCCGCCTGTGACTTGCTCTCCTCGGCCAACGACTTGACCTCGTCGGCGACGACCGCGAACCCCGCGCCGTCCGCGTCTGCGCGGGCCGCTTCGATTGAGGCGTTCAACGCCAACATGTTGGTCTGTTCGGCGATATCGTCGATGATCTCCACCACCTCGTCGATCGCCTCCGTGTGCGACTGGAGTGTCTCGACCTGTTCGCGCACGTCGTCGACCCCCTCACGGACCAGTTCGATCTGGTCGACCAGATCCGCACCGCGGTCGTAGCCGTCGACCGCCAACGACATCGCCTCGTCGCTCCGTTCGTTCACCGCCGCCGCCGAACTGGCGATCTCCTCGCTGGCGGCGCTGATCTCGCCGATCTCCGTTTTGAGGTTCCCCGTGTTGTCCGATTGTTGGGACGCGAGCCGTTCGATCTCGCCCATGTCCTCCCGCATCGTCTCGGCCCGCTCGACGAGCGACTCGACGGTGAACCCGCCGTCTGTCACGACACCGCTCGTCTCCGTCGGCGCAGACGGCTTTTCGGTCACGAGTGCAGCCTGCACGACGCCAGTATCGTGTGCGGTCACACGAGCGTGGGCAGCGACGGCTGCCGCTCCCGGCTGCTCTGTGAACAGCCGCGACTGGACCGCCGTGACGGCCGCCGCGAACGCTGCGGCGTCGACCCCGTCTGCACGGAGCCGTTCGACGAACGCGCCCAGCGACCGCTCTCCGGGCAACACCGCGTCGTAGTACGCCGTACAGTAGCCGGCCAGCGTCCGATCGTCGACGACGGCCGCGACCAGCGCGGCCGTCTCCCGCGACGACGGCCACAGCCCTACGGCCGTCGGGCGGAGCGTCTCGACGCTGGTCGACGGCTGTGCCGCAGGACAGTCCGTGTCGCCTCCAGAACCCACCATCGTCACTGTGTCACTGTAGTCGCAGGAGCTAACATAAGCGGTTCGCCGCCGCGCCGACCGCCCGGTCAACCCCGGCCGTTTTTGTCACCGTCGGGCGTCGACAGGGCCGTGACACGCCTCGCACTGGTGGCACACGACGACGAGAAACCCGAGATGATCGACTTCGTCCGGAGTTACGAGACGACACTCGCCGAGTTCGAGCTGGTCGGCACCGGCACCACCGGCCAACGGATCACCGAGGAGACCGACCTGAGCGTCGAGTGCAAGGAGAGCGGGCCGTACGGCGGCGATCTTGAACTCGGCGCGGAGGTGGCGACCGGGGGGTTGGACGCGGTGATCTTCCTCCGGGACCCACTGACCGCCCAGCCACACGAGCCGGACATCAGCGCGTTGCTCCGAATCTGTGACCTGAACGACGTGCCGTTGGCGACTACCCGGCAGTCCGCAGAGTACGTGCTCGCGGGGGTGGCCGACGACGAGTAGTCACACTGACCGTCGGGTCGAACCGTGACCCACCTCAGTCGTCACCGGGCGCAGACGCCCCCGTCTCGGGGGTCGCCAACGGCGCCTCGCGCCGAGCGACGCTCCGGAACCGTTCGCCGTGGACATCCGGCGCGGCCAGCGCGTCCGGAATCTGGCCCGTCAGCCACGCGCCCGTCGGGCTCGCGTCCGCAGGTAGGCCGTCGAAGCCGACTCGTCGGAACCGATCCGGCAGGTACCGATCGTACACCGGGAGCCGTTCGTGCAGCGGCACCCCGCCGTAGTCGGCAATCTCCGCGAGTTCACGCAGCGCCGGCCACTCGTACTCCGGGTTGATGTAGTCGTCCGTGACCGGTGAAACCCCGCCAAGATCGTCGATCCCGCAGTCCAACAGTTCGCGGACGGGCGCGAGATTCGGCGGCGACTGGACGGAGACGCCCTCGGGGAGCACCCGCCGCGCCATCGCCGTCACACGGCGCATCGTCGTCCGATCGGGTGAGGCGAAATCCGACCGTTCGTTCTCGACGACCGGTTGGACGATCACCTCCTGAACGTGGCCGTACTGCTCGTGGAGCCGGGCAATCGCCGCCAACGACTCCGCGCGGTCGCGCCACTCCTCGCCGATCCCGACCAAGATCCCGGTCGTGAACGGCACTCCGGCCTCGCCCGCCGCGCGGATCGTCCGGAGTCGGTCAGCCGGCTCCTTCTGGCGAGCGCCGGAGTGAGCGCGCACGTCCGCGGTGGTCTCCAACATCACCCCCATCGAGGCGTTCACCGGCTTCAGGCGGTCGAAGCCGGCGCGGTCGAGATCACCCGGGTTCGAGTGTGGGAGTAACCCCTCTTCGAGCGCGATCTCACAGGCCCGGATATGGTACGCGCGCAGCGAGTCGTACCCCCACTCGTCGAGTTGGTCGTGAATCCGGGTGTAGCGGTCGTCCGGCTCGTCACCGAACGTGAACAGTGCCTCCGTACAGCCGGCGTCGGCGCCCACCCGACACCGGTCACGCACCCCTGACTCGGAGAGCAACGACGCCTCGCCGGGCGGATCGTAGTACGTACAGTAGGTACAGGTGTACCGGCAAGCGGTGGTCAGCGGGACGAACACGTTCCGTGCAAACGTCAACTGTGGGGCCGCCGACACGTCCGCCGGCGTCGTCTGCAACGCCCGCTGGACCCGTGACTCCCGAAAGGCCAACTCGAAGTCGAGTCCGAACCGCCCGCCGAGATCGACCGTCGACACGCCGCCGAGTCGGCGGGCGACCGTTATAAATCTACCACTACCGGCACCCAGCAGGCGACACTGGAGGGCGGTGAACCCCCTGCCGCGCCCACGAGCGCCGAAGCGACGGGTCGCCGGCTCCGCGGCGGCTAAGTGACCGGCGCGTCTGGCGGGGGACGTGACACTCCTCCACGAACAGACGACGACGGACGCCGAGACAACACTCGCCGAAGCCGAGGTGGCGTTGGTGCCGACGGGCGCGGTCGAACAACACGGGCCAGCGCTCCCGTTGGGGACGGATCTCCTCGCGGCCGAGGCGGTCGCCCGTGCTGTCGACGAGCGCACGCCGACGGCGACGGTGACACTGCCGACGGTGCCGGTCGGGGTCAGCGACCACCACCGCCAGTTCCACGGCACGCTGTCGGCGAGTCCAGAGGCGTTCGGGGCGTACGTCCGTGAGGTGACGGAGAGTCTCACGGCCCACGGTGTCCGCCGGGTGGTCGCGGTCAACGGCCACGGCGGCAACGACGACGCGCTCCGGCGGGCGGCCCGTCGACTCCGCGCCGAGGAGACGGCGTTTCTGGCGCCCTGGAACTGGTTTTCGGATCTCGGCGGACTCGACGAGGAACTGTTCGGTCAGACGGGAATCGGTCACGCGGACGCCGCCGAGACGAGCATGGTGTACGCGGTCGCCGAGGAGCTGGTCCGCGAGGCCGCGCTGGCGGACGCAGAAGCGGGCGCGGCCGACGGCTGGGGCCGCGAGGTGCACGGCGCACAGCTCGGCTTCGACACAGCCGACTTCTCCGAGTCGGGGGCGGTCGGTCACCCGACAGACGCCTCCCGGGAGAAGGGCCAGCGGTTGTTCGAGCACGCGACCGACGAACTGGCGGCGTTGGTCGAGTGGCTCGCGGACCGCGAGTTCGCCGCGTTGTTGCCGGAGCCACACAGTTGACCTCCTCCCACCCCGTCGGGTGGGATTCCCACGGCACGGCACCGCTTGGGTGGGAGTTTCAGGTTCGCAGCCTGGTCGCATGACCAGACTCCTGGCAGGGCCAAGCCGCCGTTACTCCTATCCCATACTGGGAGTCAGAGTTACGTTCTGTCCGGAACCCCCTGCCAGCGGTT
>ERZ1034486.123-NODE-123-length-22970-cov-4.689636_pt1 | contig 22970 bp, 20 predicted proteins | sample MGYA00520683_ERZ1034486 | MGnify/ENA primary metagenome ERZ1034486 (study PRJEB33760, sample SAMEA4777685) | hypersaline lake metagenome | biome: hypersaline environment; feature: brines | place: Spain | collected 2012-08 | depth 0 m ...
ACGAGCGCATCCTGCAGTACATCGTCCCCGACCGCGTGCACGTCATGATGGACGGGCAGATTGCGCGCTCCGGCGACAAGGAGCTGGCGCAGCAGCTGGAGGAGCACGGCTACGAGTGGATTCGCGAAGAGGTTGCGGCCGCTGCGGCGTAGCGGCGCTGGGGCCCGCGGGACGCGGCGACGTGCCTCCGGCGGGCCCAGCCCTTTCCTCCTCGGTTCTGACCATTCAACTCTCCTGCCCGACCCATGAGCACTGCACTTGACACGGACGTACGCCCTGAAGACCGGTTCATTTCGGCGTTCAAGGTAAACCACGGCCAAGCCCTCAACGGCGTGAATGCGTCCATCGCCCAGCAGCGTGAGGACGCCATCGAACGCTTCTCGCAGCTCGGCATTCCGGACAACAGCCTGGAGGCGTGGAAGTACACCGACATTTCGAAGACCATCGACCGGCCCTATACCCTTTCGCTGGCCTCGGAGGGACCGTCGGTACCCCCGAGCGACATCGAGCCCTTCACGATTGACGCGATGGACGCCCACCGCGTTGTGCTCGTGAACGGCCACGTCGACGAGTCGCTGTCCGACATCGGCGACCTGCCGGCGGGCGTTGTGGTGAGCAGCCTGGCCCAGGCCGGCGAGACGCACCCCGACGTGGTAGAAGCGCACTACGGCCAGTACGCCGACGCGGAGGATGAGGCGCTCACGGCCCTCAATACGGCCTTTGTGCAGGACGGCGCGTTTGTGTACGTGCCCTCCGGCACCATCGTCGAGAAGCCGATCTTCTTCCTTCACGTAACGGCCGGGGACGAGGCGCTTTTCCTGCAGCCGCGGCACCTGTTTGTCGTGGAGGACGGCGCCATCGCCAAGATTGTGGAGGCGCAGCACGCCCTCACCGACGCGCAGACGTTCACGAACACCGTCAGTGAAGCGTTCGTCGGCGAGCGCGCCAACCTGAAGCACTACCTGTTTCAGGACGAGGGCACTTCGGCCTCGCAGGTGCACACCCGCGCCGGCACGCAGAAAGACAACAGCGTGTACTCCACCAACACCATCACCTTCAGCGGCGAGGTGGTGCGCAACAACGCCACCATTGAGGCCGACGGCTCCTTCTGCGAGTCGAATCTCTACGGCCTCTGCATCGGCAAGGACGAGATGCACGTGGACAACCACACGCAGATGGACCACGTGCAGCCGGACTGCAACAGCAACGAGCTGTACAAGCACGTCCTCAACGACGAGTCGACCGCCGTCTTCAACGGCAAGGTGCTGGTCACGCGCGGCTCGCAGCGCATCGACGCCTACCAGCAGAACGACACCATCGTCCTGACCGACGACGCGAACATTTACACCAAGCCAGAGCTTGAAATTTACGCCGACGATGTGGTATGCAGCCACGGCGCCACGACCGGCCAGGTGGACGAGGAGGGCGTGTTTTACCTCCGCTCCCGCGGCCTCTCGGAGCGCCGCGCCCACATCTTGATGCTCCAGGCCTTTACCGACGAAGTGGTGAGCGAGTACAAGATTGACCCACTGCGCGACTACATCGCCGAGAAGATCCGCCAGCGCTTCGCCAGCTACTTTGCATGAATGCATGGAGGCGTGGAGGGATCGAGGGGAAAATCCTCCCTCCCTCCATCCGTCCATCCCCACACTGCCATGCCCGCAACGACCCAGCCTACGCCCAGCACAGCCTCGTTCGACGTTGAGGCGTTCCGTGCGGAGTTTCCGGCCCTGTCTCAGGACGTGTACGAGGACACCCCCCTCGCGTACCTCGACAACGCGGCCACGTCGCAAAAACCGACCCCGGTTATCGAGCGGCTGAATCGCTTCTACGGCGAGGAGAACAGCAACGTGCACCGGGGCGTGCACCGCCTCAGCCAGGACGCCACGGAGGCCTACGAGGGCGCCCGCACGTCGCTCGCCCGGCTCCTCAACGCTCCGCACAAGGACCAGATCATCTTCACGCGGGGGACCACCGAGGGCCTCAACCTCATCGCCTCCACGTTTGGGGAGATGGTGGTGGGCGAAGGCGACGAGATCCTCCTCACGGAGATGGAGCACCACTCCAACATCGTTCCCTGGCAGATGCTGGCCGAGCAGGTGGGCGCCTCCATCGAGGTGCTGCCCGTAACGGACCGCGGCGCCCTGCGGATGGACCTGCTCCCAGAGATGCTGACCGCGGACACGGCCCTCCTCGCCTTCACGCACGTTTCCAACACGCTGGGCACGGTAAATCCCGCCCAGGACCTCATCGACGTGGCGCACGCGGAGGGCGTGCCGGTGGTGGTGGACGGCGCGCAATCCGCCCCCCACATGCCGGTGGACGTGCAGGCGCTCGACGCGGATTTCTTCGTCTTCTCGGGGCACAAGATGTTCGGCCCCACGGGCATCGGGGTGTGCTACGGCAAGCGCGAGCACCTGGAGGCGATGCCCCCGTACCAGGGCGGCGGCGACATGATCGACCAGGTCTCCTTCGAGGAGACGACCTACGACGGCCTGCCGCACAAGTTTGAGGCGGGCACCCCGAACATTGCGGACGCGATTGGGCTTGGCGAAGCGGCCGAGTACGTCATGGCTCTCGAGTGGGAGGCGGTGCAGGCCCACGAGGACGCGGTGCTCGAATACGCCACGGAGCGTGTGGAAGCCGTGGAGGGCACCCGCATCATCGGCACGGCATCCGACAAGACGAGCGTCCTTTCGTTTGTCTTCGACGACATCCACCCCTACGATGCCGGCACGGTGCTCGACCGAGAGGGCGTGGCGGTGCGTACCGGGCACCACTGCACGCAGCCCCTCCTCAAGCGCTACAACCTGCCCGGGACCATCCGAGCCTCCCTCGCGGCCTACAATACCCGCGAAGACGTGGACTGTCTTATCGACGGCCTCCACAAGGTGCGACAGATGTTCGGTTGAAACGCACGGGAGTGCGGAGTGTGTACGCACGGACACGCGTCATGGCTTTTCGCAGAAACGTCCAGACCTCCACATCTCCAACCATTCACCCCTAACCGGTATGTCCGACACGAACACCGTCTCCGATCGTGCGCAGCAGATCGTCGACGAGTTTTCGCTCTTCGACGACTGGATGAACCGATACCAGTACCTGATCGAGCTCGGCGACGACATTCCGCTGCTGGAAGAAGATCAAAAGTCCGACGACAACTACGTCCACGGGTGCCAGTCCGACGTTTGGATTCACTCAGAGCTAAACGAGAACGACGAGGTGCTGCACTTTCGCGGCGACAGCAACGCCAAAATCACGAAGGGCCTCGCAGCGCTTATCATCCGCGTGCTCGACGAACAGCCGCCGGAGGCCGTTGCGGACGCGGACTTCGGCTTTCTGGACGACATTGGCCTGCACGACCACCTCAGTTCGCAGCGCAACAACGGCCTGAAGGCCATGATCGAGGCGGTGCAGGAGCGGGCCAAGGCCGAACCCCAGGAGACGTGACCCACGATGCGCGGCGGCACAGGCGTTCGGGATGCCCGAGTCCGACTCACACACAAATCACAAATTTCCAACACGATCATGACTCCTGCAGGAGGTGCAATGCCCGGTGGAATGGGTGGAATGGGCGGTATGCCCGGCGGTGGAGGCGGCGGAGCGGCCGACATCCCCGACGACAAGGAGCAGTCCGAGATTGAACTTCCGGAAACCATCCCCGACCACGTCCAGGACACGCCGGACGACGAGCTGTATCAGCGCGTCGTGGACTCGCTCCGTGAGATTTACGACCCGGAGATCCCGGTCAACATCTACGACCTCGGGCTGATTTACCACCTGGAAGTGGACGCGGACGGGCACGCGGACGTGCTCATGACGCTGACGGCGCCCAACTGCCCGGCGGCGGGCATCCTGCCGGGCCAGGCGGAGGACGCGGTTCGGGAGACCGAGGGCATCACGAGTGTCAATCTCGAGATGACCTTCGAACCTCCCTTTTCGCCCCAGATGATGTCGGAAGAGGCCCGGCTTGAGCTCGGCTTTATGTAAGGGATTCAAATGCCGAATGGAGATGGACCAGTCATTTGGCAGGCATCCGCTCGACATTCGTAATTCGAGACCCGACGATGAAACACGCGCGCACCATCGCAATGGCCACGACCCTGCTCGCCGACGGGCGGGCGGGAGCAGTTGTGGACATGGTGGAGCCGTTGCTGGAGTCGGCGACACCCCCAGCCGCCAGCACGGGGCAGATTTTGCTCCGCGGCCTACTGGCGCGTGTGGAAGCGACGCATCGGGACCGCCCGAAACGGGTTTTCGACCTGCTGCCGGACGCCGACGAGGTGACCGAGCTGTGTACCTGCGTTCGCGCGGAGGTTGCGCTGTGGCGAGGATGGGCCCATGCACGTCGGGCGGACACAACAGACGCAGCGGCCCGGGCCCTTCGGCATCTCGACGACGGGCAGGAGCTGTTTACGTCCATCTGCAATCCCGTAGGCCGAAGCTGGGCCTTGCTCGGGCGCGCCCGAGCCTACTCGGCCCTGGAGGAGTACGGGCTCATGCGACGCGTTCTTGACGACGCGACCACGCTTCTCGACCGTCTGCAAGACACGCAGGCCAATCGGTGGTTCCACGAGCTTTCGGCCACCGCGCTGCGCCTCAACGGGCAGTACGAGGAGGCTGCAGCGCACGCCGACGCCCTACGGTCGATTGCCACAGACTGGGCCGATCGCCGAATCCAGGGACACGCGGCCGCCCACACCGCGGCTCTCCGTCACGACCGCGGGGACAGCCCGGCGGCCGTCCTCGAAGCTTCGGAGACCGCCCTATACCAATTGTCTCCCGCCCGGCCTGCGACCCGGGCGGCCCTTTGCCGGGCCCTCCGGGCTCGCGTGGGGGCTCTGTGCCGCCAGGAGCGCTGGGCCGACGCGCAGAGCACACTCCAAGAGGCCGCCGCGTCCGCCCTCGACGTTGCGGCCGCCCGCCCATTTCTCCGGGCCCAGCAGGCCCGCGTGGCGCTCGACCGGGAAGAGGCCGAAGCTGCCATCTCAATTCTCGACGAGACCTTCGAGCGCCGTCTTCCGACCCTCGCAACAGTTCGCCGGGCCGGCCTCGCGTTTTTGTACTGCCGCGCGTTTGCGGCCGCGGATCGTCCCGATGACGCTCAGCAGTGGCTGCAGCGCGCCCTCCGGACGGCCCGAGAGACCGGCCATTGTGGTCTCGAGCAGGAAGCCCTGCGGGTACGTGATGGGCTCGACGATCCCGCGCCCGCACCGGCTCACTCCTCTGCCCCCTCCGACCCGGCCGCTGCCGTCGACGGATTTGTGGCGGAGAGCCGCGAGATGCAGGCCGTGGCGGACACCCTCCGGCGCATCCAGCCCAGCCACAGCCCCGTGCTCATCACCGGCGAGCGCGGAGCTGGGAAGCGGCTCGTGGCCCGGGCCGTGCACGCAACGAGCCGGCGGGCCGGCGGGCCTCTGAAGCGTATTTCATGTGCCCCCACACAGACGGAAGAACCCCTCGACGCAAAGCTGTTCGGAGACGGCGGATCCGCTACGGGAGCTGTTCACGCCGCCCAGGGCGGGACCCTTCTCATCGAAGACGTAGAGGCGCTCCCCGCCCGCCTTCAGTCGTCCCTTCTGCGCCTGCTCAGTGCGGAGGGTCTCTCTTCGGAGGATGCCGGGGCCCCGGACGTACGCATCGTGGCCACCACCACCGCCGACCTTGGGGCGCGGGTGGAAGAGGGCCGGTTTGCCTCGGGGCTCTGGGATCGACTTGGCGCAATTTCGCTGCACGTGCCGCCCCTCCGGGAACGACGTCCCGACATTCCGCTCCTGGCCCGCCACTTTCTCAACGAACTCCGACCGCCCGGCTCATCCCTTGTCTCGATCACCGAGCCAGCCCTGGAAGCACTGCTCCGCTACAACTGGCCCGGCAACGTGCGCCAGCTCCGCAACGAGATTGAGCGCGCCCTGGTGCACGTGCGGAGCGAGCCGGCACCCACGGTCGACCTCGAAATTCTCCACAACTCCATCGTAAAGGGGGCGCGGCAGAACCGGTCTCCCCAGCCGCCCCAGGACGCCCCCGATGCCATTCTGGAACCCGACCAGACGCTCAGTGACGTGCTGGCCCGAACCGAAAAGGCCGTTATCGAACGCGTCCTGCGCGCCTGCGACGGGCAAGTGACCGCCTCGGCCGACGTTCTAGGCCTCACCCGACAAGGCCTCTACAAGAAGATGAAGCGGCTCGACATTGACGCGTCGTCGTTTCAGTCGTCCACAGAGGCAGCCCCCACTCCCTGACTGTTTCGGATTTCCCCTTGCCTTCTCCCCCGCCCCATGCCCTCTGAGCCCCCCTCCGCTTCCGCAGACGCCTCCCTCTCCGCCAACGTGCGCCTGGACCACGCGTCGGTCATGACGACCGATCTCGACGAGGCTGTCGCGTTCTACGTGAACCTCATTGGGCTGTCGCTCCAGGCCGTGGAGGATGATCCGGTGCGCGACGGACGCAAGCGCGCACTGCTGACGGACGCGCAGGGGCAGGACGTGATCGAACTCATCGAGATGGAGGAAATGGAGCACCCCTCCGTGCCGGGCCGCGGTGGCATCCACCACCTCGGCTTCTCGCTCTCTCCGCGCGAGTGGCACTCGCTCCGCTCTCGCCTGGACGCGGCCGACCACGCCTACGAAGAGGTGAAGGGCCGCATGTTTGTGCGCGACGCGGACGGGCTCGTGCTTGAAGTTGAGAAGGGATAGGGCTGTCGGCGGGTGCGCGAAACAGCCACCGCTTCTGCGTGCGCGCCCTGCCCGCCCTCACTCCGCAAATCTCTCCCACAGTTCCACGTTTCTGCAGCGGGGTGCGCAGCCCTGCAGGATCTATCCTTCCGGATCTCCTCGCTCGCTGCCAGGCGTTCGCACTGTGTCGGTGAGTTCGTTCTCGTCCTCGGGTCCGACCTCTACCCCCTTTCGCTTCAACAGGCGGCCGCACATCTCAATGGCCTCCACGAGCCCCTCCGTCAGATTGTCGTTTTTGATGCCGCGTCGGATGCGGGCCACCACCTCGGCCCAGTCGTCGGGATCGACCCGCTGGTTGATGCCCGTGTCGCCCAGCACCTCAATCCGGTGCTCGCGCAGGGACACAAAAAGCAGGATGCCAGTCCGGTCGCGGGTGTTGAACACTTCCTCTTCCACAAACGCCTGCAGGGCACGACGGTGAACCGTCTCGTCGAGCCGCTCGCTCCCCGCCAGCAGGCGTTGCAGCGGGTAGACGTATCGTGCAAGCAGGGCCCCCACTGTTGCCGCGGCCAGCACCACCAGCGCCACGCCCCACGGCGCAAAGAGCCACGCCAGCCCCCAGCCCGTGTAGATGCGGAGGGTGAGCAGCACAGCCACCAGCGCCGCCAGAACCGCCGCCGCGGCACCACGCCACACCGTCTCCTCGTAATCGTCACTTCGCGGCACCACCACCGGCACAATTTCCCCCGCAGTCCGGTCCTCTGCGCGGCCCACCGCATTTTGGATGCGGTCCAGATCGAGGCGGTCAATCATCGTGTCCATGGCGGCGCGAGACGGATCGTGGGAGGAGACGAACATGTCCGGTGCGCGAGCAAACGGCGCAAGAGGGAGAAATCGGTTGCGGCAGGCCCCGTTCCAGCACCCCCGGCCCGTCAGCCGCCCGCCGGTGCGGAGGAGCCTCCCTGCGAGGCCTGCCGCCGCTCATTGATGACGGTGAGGGCACGGTCGGCCTGCTGGTAGAACGGCGATCCGTCTTCGGCGAACTGCTTCACGCGCTCAAACTCACGGGTGGCCTGGTCCAGTCGATTGATTTGCAAAAGTGCCAGGCCCTTCTGAAACCGCGCCGGGACGAAGGTTGAATCCTCGTCGAGCACCGTGTTGATGGCCTTAATGCCCCGCATGGGCTCGTTGGTGAGCAGGTACGCTTCGCCCATGCGGGTGCGCGCATCCAAGTCATCGGGGCGCTGATCGGCGACTGTGGCGTAGGCCTGTGCGGCATGGCGGGCCACCTGAAACACTTGCTGCCGCTGCCCCCGCCCTTGCAGCTTTTGCATCCACCGGTACAGCAGGTCCGCGGCGCGGCGGCGGGCCTCTACCCGCCCAGTGGCGTCGGCCAGGTCTCTCTGCACGAGCGCCGCGCGGCCCGGATGCCCAGCCCCGATGAGCAGGTTCGTGAGCTCGACCTGTAGCTCCTGCTTGGTGCTCCCCGAGGCCTGCTCCACCCGGGTGCGCAGCGAATCGATCTGTTGCGCGATGGCGCCGGTGAGCGAGTCTGCCGTCTGCTCCAGCAATGCTCCAAGATCCGCGGGGGCCGACGTGGCGCCCCCGGACGCCATGGGCCGCTGGGCCGCCCCCGACGCCCGACCCGTCGCGCTCCCGTCGCCTCCCCCATCCGCCCGCGCAGCCGGGGCGGGCCCACTGGACGACTCGTCGCCCCACGTCTGCTGAGCGCTCCACTGCGTCACGAAGAACAGGCCAATTACCAGCAGCAGTGCCCCGCCCACCACAAGCAGAATCTGTTGCCCAATGGCGGCCTGCTCATCGTCCGACTCGCTGGGGTCGTCGTCCGTCTCCGGGGTGCCGTCCCCCTCGTCCTCTGGCGCTGAGCGGGTTGGCAGGTCGGCGGCGACGCGGCGCGTGCCCGGCGGAGGCGCCTCGGAAAGATCCTGGAGGGACTCCCCACACTGGCTGCAGTATTTTGCGCCCGGCGGATTTTCCCATCCGCACTGATTGCAGAACACACCCGGGGCGTCGCTGCCCGAGGCATCGGGCCCCGTCTCGCCGTCCGGGGCCTCGGCCGCGGAATCCGCCTCGTCCGAGTCTGCAGCGTCTGCCTCGTCGATTGTCGTTCCACACAGGTCACATCGGTCCGCCCCGGCGGGCACACGGGCTCCACAGGACGGGCAGGTTCGGTCGTTGGCAGTCATGATGGAAAGAGTCGCAACACAATCGGGTGATGAGGCGCTGCCGTGGCTACTCGTCCTCGGCCTTGTGAGCCGCGTCGACCGCTTCGCTCAGCTTGTCCGACGCCCGAAAAACGGGCTTGTAGCGGTCTTCGATTTCTACGGGTTCGTTGGTCTGGGGATTGCGGCCGGTTCGGGGGGCCCGGTGCTGCACCTCAAACACCCCGAAGCCGCGAAGTTCAATGCGCTTGCCGTCTTTCATCGCGTTCTGCACGGTGGTCATAAAGCCCTCGACGACCGCCCGGGTCTCAACTTTGGTCAGGCCCGTTCCTTCGGCAATTTGGTCGATCAGGTCTGCTTTGGTCATGGGTCCGAGGGGATGGTGAATGAGATGACGAACAGACGTCGGGCCGCCTCTCGGCGATCATCTTCAGAAGCAGCCGCGGACAACGTCTGCGTGGAATAGATGCTACGGAAGTGAATGTGGTTGTGTCTCACACGTTTTCAGGGGGACCCATGATTCGGAAGGCGGCAAGAATCTTCGTTCGCTCGCCCTGTCTCAGAAACATTCGGGCCCGCGCGCCGAACGATAGACTCGGCCGCTACGGCTCTCGGCGTTCTCTATGCTTTCCCTCCCCCCACAATGTTCACTCGCCTCCCTCTGCTGCTCGCCGCCGTCCTTCTCTGCGTGCCCGCCGCCCTGGGCCAGTCGCCCAGCCAGTGGCAGCAGCGCGTGGACTACGAGATGGACGTGCGCCTGAACCCCGAAACACACCGCGTGGACGGCCAGCAGCGGCTCACCTACACCAACAACTCGCCCGATACGCTCCGGACGGTGTACTACCACCTCTACTTCAACGCCTTCCACCCCCACTCCCTGATGGCGCAGCGCAACCGAGAACTGCCCGACCCGGACGGGCGCATCGTGCCGCGCATCTTTAACCTGTCGCCGGACGAGCAGGGGGGGTACAAGATCGGCTCGCTCACCCAGGACGGGGCGGCGGTCTCCTACGACATCCACGACACCGTAATGCGGGTGGACCTGGCCGAGCCCATCCGGCCCGGCGAATCCACCACGTTTGTGATGGAGTACCGCTCGCAGGTGCCCCTCCAAACGCGCCGCAGTGGGCGCGACAGCCGGGGCGACGAGATCGACTACACGATGACCCAGTGGTACCCCAAGATGGCTGCGTACGACGAGCGCGGCTGGCACGCCAATTTCTACGTGAACCGCGAGTACTACGCGCCCTACGGCACGTTCGACGTCCAGATCACGATGCCCGCCGAGTACACGATTGGGGCCACGGGCGTGCTGCAGAACCCCGACGAAATTGGACACGGCTACGACATTGACGGCGACGGCACCTGGCGCCCCTCCGACAGCCGGCCGAGTGCAGATACACTCACGTGGCACTTCCGGGCCGAGGACGTGCACAACTTCGCCTGGTCGGCCGATCCGGAGTACGTCCACGACAAGGTGACGGCCGACGGCACCACGCACCACATCCTCTACAAGCCGAGCGTGGCGGAGCAGTGGCGTCCCCTCGCGGACGACATGCCGGAGCTCACGGCATACTTTAGCCAGGAGTACGGCGACTATCCCTATCCGCAGATGACGGTGGCACAGGGCGGCGATGGTGGGATGGAGTATCCCATGTTCACGGTCGTGAGCAGCTACGACGGCCCGGCCTTCGAGGAACGGAGCAGCTACCGCTCGATCCTGGGCACCACGGTGCACGAGTTCGCGCACATGTGGTACTACTCGGCGCTCGGCAGCAACGAGGCCGACTATGCCTGGATGGACGAGGGCTTTACGACCTACGCCACGGAAGAGGGCATGGCGCACCTCCTGGGCCGCCCCGCCGACCACACGGGCGACCGGCGCGCCGTGGTCTACATGCACAAGCTGGGCCTGGAGGAGCCCTTCAGCACCCCCGCCGACTGGTTCCAAACCAACCTCGCCTACGGCGTCACGGCCTACCCCGGCGGCTCGATGCTGGTGGACATGATGGGCTACGTCATTGGCGACGAGCAGCGCGACCAGTGGCTCCACCGCTACTTCCGCGAGCGCAAGGGCATGCACCCCGACCCCTACGACCTGGAGCTCTTCGCGGAGCAGGAGAGCGGCCTGATGCTCGACTGGTACTTTGCGCAGTTTACGCGCACCCGCCACGCCGTCGACGATGCCATCGCCGACCTCGATCAGCAGGCCACGCCGAACGGCGTAGAGGTCGACCTCACACTCAAGCGCAAGGGGGATCTCCGGCTGCCGCAGGACGTGAAGCTCACGCTTGCGGACGGCTCTACGCAGTGGCTCAACGTGCCGCTCGCCTCGATGCACGGCCACAAGCCGGTGCCCGACGACTGGATCGTGACGGAGCCGTGGCCCTGGGTGGCGCCAAAGAAGACGGTCACGGTGTCGGTGCCGAGCCGCGTGGAGAACGCAGTGATCGACCCCAACGGCGAAACCCCGGACGTAAACCGCCTCAATAACTCCACCAGCCTCCCGCTCCAGACGCGGTTCCTCCGCGCCCCGCAGTCGCGCTGGTCGCACTACGAACTGGGTGTGCGCCCGCTCGCCGGGTACGCGCACGACTTTGGCGTGGGGGGCGGCCTGCAGGTACGGGGGCAGTACTTCCAGGGGGAACACCGCCTTCGGGGGATGCTCACGCTCTGGCCCGAGGTGCTCGTCTCCGGCGGGGACGATCCGTCGCTGAACGAGCCGCCGGCCGACGCGTCGCCGACGCCCAACGACGGGGACGCAGGATCGTGGGTCGGGGGGATCGACTACGAGTTCCGCTACGAGCGCCCCTTTCACCCGTTCGGTGCGCGTGCAACAGCCGAACTCTCGGCCACGAAGCACCTCGGCGTGCTGGAGAACCGCTTTTCCGTTCAGGCCCCGCTCGCCTCGCCCCTCGCCGACGTGGACGAGCGCCTGGAGCTGGCGCTAATCCAGCAACTGAACCCGAGCGACCGCGCCTTCGGCGTCGCCCGCTCGGCCGAAGAGATCCGCAACCGAGACGGAACCCGGACCGAAGCACTGCTCCGCACCAACCCGTGGGGCGAATCGCACGCCGTGTCCGCCCGGCTCGATTACACGAAAGCGCAGGGCGGCGATCGAGTATCGGCCTTTGTGGAGCTCGGGGGCGCCCTTCGCTCCTCCGAGAGCGCCGCGCTTCCGGGAGCCTCCTTCGACCAGGCCTCCCGCTTCTCCCTCACCGCGCAGAAAACGGGAACGATCGGGCCCGTCACCAGCCACGCCAGCTTCCAGTTCGGCCTCGGGGCCGACGGGCTGCTCCCCCACAAGCGGTTCGTGCTGGGCGGACGTTCGCTGGAGGCGCAGTGGCGGAACGACACGTATCGCCAGAGCAGCGCGGCGTTCGAGCAGCCGGTGGTGGACGGGCATCTCGTTGGATTCGGCCCGGCGGGGCCTGTGGCATACCTCCGCACTCCCAATGCGCAAGGCCTCTCCAATGGCCGCCTCGGGCTGACGGGCGAGAACATGATGGCCGGACGCCTCTCGCTCGGCGGAGCGCCGTTTTCCAGCGTGAACGTCCTCTCCCCCCTCCGCCTCTCCGTCTTCTCGGGCATCGGCACCACCTGGAACGAGGGGGCGTTCCTCGCTGGGGTCGACGCCGACGATCTCGTCGCCGACGCCGGATTCGGCGCCAGCTACGACGTGTCGGCCATTCCGCACCTCGGGCGCTGGACCGCGCAGTCCGACGTCCTCCAAAACCTCAAGATCGTGTCGAAATTCCCCGTCTGGGCCAGCGACCCGGACGCCATCCGCGGCAGCACCGACGAGTTCGAGTTCCGCTGGATGATTGGGATCGAGCTGTAGGCGCTACTCGCCGCCGCCCTCCTCCTCTTGCATTTCGCGCTGGCGCATCGGCATCGCGTCGATGGTGTCGAAGACGGAGCGGGCGGGGACGGGCGCCGCGTCCCGGCGCTTCTCGGTGCCGTCCTTGCCCACGAGAACGACCCGAAACGCGTCCGGCGGCACGCCGAACCGGTCGCGCAGCCGCCGGGCCGCCGCCTTCGTGAGCGGCCGAGGATCCGCCCCCGGAGCAGTGCGGTGCGTCCCGTGGTCGCGCCCCGTCACGGTGAGCAGCAGCAGGTCGCGCTCTCGAACCCCCGCGTCGCGGCCAGCAAAGGCCTCGTTCTGGCGGGCCAGCCCCTCGCTGGTGTCAGACGAAGCGAACACGAAGAGCAGCCGGTGCGCCCACCGATGGTTGTCGAGCCGAAAATCGACCGAATCGGGTAGAGTGGGTGGATCGGCCATGACGACGATCGGGCTGAGGGCGACGATGCAGGCACACAGGACGCCACACAGGACGCGATGCATGGCGGTAGAAGACACTGGGGGAAGGCGGAGCAGCATGCCAGCCCGGAGCATCCCAGAGGCCAGCTACTCGGCACGTGTCCGGGACGCATCTTGCGGGGTCGCCGCTTCGGGCGTCTCAAACCGCGAGGCGGCGAATAGGTCGAGGGATTCGGGGCGCTCATCGTCCGCTACGAGCGTAGCCAGGAGGCGTCCCATGCGAAAGCCGTAGCCCATGCCGTGTCCCGTAAACCCGGTCGCGAAAACGCCTTCGGGGTGCTCCGGTACGGCCCCCACCACCGGCCGCCCGTCCGGCGAAAAGCCCATGGTGCCGCTCCACCGCTGTTCGATGGCAAGCCCCTGGGTCCACGGGAAATGCGTATGGAGGTATCGTTCGATTGTGGCCTGCACCGCGGGCGTTGTGGTATCAGCCCGGGTCTTCTCGGCGTCACGGTGCTGGTGGCGGCCCCCGCCCGCAAGCACGCGCCCGTCCTCCAACTGCCGCACGTAGAACCCGCCGTTGTGCGAGTACACCGGCACCGGCACCCGGGTCGTCTCGGTGGGGGCTGTGGCCAGCATCTGTGCGCGCACCGGGCGAACAACGCCTGACACCGACGGCACGAGGGCCGGCAATGAGGGCCCTAGGGCCAGCACCACTCGTTCGGCGCGGAACGTGCGCTCCGGCGTATCGAGTCGAACGGTCCGATCGTTCCACCGCACGTGCCGTACAGGATGCTGCGTGTGCACGTCGGCGTCGCCCCGAGCGGCGATGTGGCGCACGAGCCGGAGCGGATTTACGGCCGCGCCCGTCGTCACGAACAGCCCGCCGTGAAACCCGGAGGCCGCCAGACGATCGTTCGTTTTGCCAGCGTCGAGATGCACCACTGGCGCACCAGCCGCGCGCAGGGGAGGCAGGCTTGCCCGGAGGCGTGCGTCCTCGTCTGCGCTGCCCGCGGCCGTGAGGCTTCCGTCCGAGCGCCAGCCAAAGGCGGTCCCGCGCAGTTCCGCTGCCAGGAGGTCCCGATTGGCCCGCGTAAACGCCCACAGCCGCCGGGCCACCCGTTCCCCGTACCGCTCCATGTCCGACCGGTAGTCCGTGTGGGTGCCCTGCAGGATAAACCCTGCGTTTCGTCCGCTGGCCCCGGCCCCCAGCGCTCCGGCCTCCAGAAGGCCCACCCGCAGCGACGGATATTGACGGCCAAGCCAGTACGCCGTGGAGCACCCCACAATGCCGCCCCCTACCACAACCACGTCGTACGCCGTTTCCCGCCTGCGATGAGCTTGCTGCCAGATTGAGACCGTCATGGAGCTGCGTTCCGGGGACTGCCAGAACCGTGCGGAGAGAGAATGGCGCAACGTATGAACAGGAGGTGTACGGATTGGACCCCTGCTCGATTCGATCCCCAGGCAGGGCGGCCTAGGCCGCAACGTCTACCAGAATACGCCCCTGCACCTCCCCCTCTACGATCCGGCGCGCAGCCTCCGGAATGGCGTCGAGTGCGATAGTCTCGGCGTGGATGCGCTCGTAGTCCGCGTCCGTAAGCAAATCTGCGAGCCGCTCCCAGGCCATCCGGCGGCGGGCGTTGGGGCAGGTGTTGGAGTCGATGCCCAGCAGGTTCACGCCCCGAAGAATGAATGGAAGCACCGACGTGTGCAGGGCGTGCCCGCCCGCATTGCCAAAGGCTGCCACGCTGCCGTGACGCTGCACCTGCGAAAGGATCGTCGCCAGCGTATCGCCACCCACCGCATCGATGGCTCCCGCCCAGGTCCCCGCGTCCATGGGCCGCGCGGGCCCGTCCTCAAATTCGCTACGCGGCACGATGCGGTCGGCGCCAAGAGCCCGAAGGTAGGCGTGCGCCTCCGTACTCCCGGTAGACGCAACCGCCGCGTACCCCAGGCTCTCAAGCAAGGCCACCGCGATGCTGCCCGCCCCGCCCGACGCTCCGGTCACCACTACGTCGCCTGCGTCCGGCCCCACTCCGTGCTCCTCCAGCGCCAGCACCGAGAGCATGGCCGTGAGGCCGGCCGTCCCCACGATCATGGACTGCCGGGGCGAGAGGCCCTCCGGAAGCGGGACGAGCGTGTTGCCGTCCACCCGCGCCTGTTGCGTGTAGCCGCCCCATACCGCCTCGCCCAACTGCCAGCCCGTTCCAATCGCCAGGTCTCCCGGATCAAACCCGTCGTGTCTGCTCTCCTGCACGCGTCCCACCAGATCAATGCCGGGGACCATGGGATACTCGCCCCGGATCACCGCACCCGTCCCCGTCACCGCCAGCCCGTCCTTGTAATTCAGGCTCGAGTATAACACCTCCAGACGGACTGCTTCTGCCCCTGCACCCGGGAGATCTGTCTCGTTCAGTGAACGCACGTGAGCCTGCACGTCTCCGTCGTCTGTGTTGAGCACGAGGGCGGAAAACATGAAGGCGGTCGCGTTGGAGGGTTTTGAATAAGAACTACACGTACTTCACACTCAACGGCGGTACTTTGTTCGGGACCGGCGCCTGCCCCGGCCATGCGGGGATCTCTTCAATTTTTGTTCGTATAAAGAAACGATGCATTGCTCGTGCCTCGCGACCAGTCCTGGCGCCCGCCATGGTCCTCCCCCGCCCCGCCGGCCCGTCTGTCTTCGGCGACTACCTCACCCGACTTCTTCTTGCGCTGGCCGCAAGCCTGGGACTCCTTGTGGCCCTCGCGCACCTGCCGCTCCAGTCTCCTGTTCAGCGCGTGGGCTGGTCCACACATCCCAGCCCTGAGCAAATCGTGCTTCGCAACCTCACTCCCAGTGGGTCTCTCTCGGGCTCTGCCAGCAACGGCACGGAGCGGACGATCCCGCCAACCGCCCCTCCGGTCACAGATTTTCGGGGAACTGGGTCTTCCCTCTCTCCCCGGCGGGCGTCTGACGAGCCCTCCCCCTCGCCCCGGACGGCACGCGACTCCGAGTGGACCGATCGCTACCGGCACCTCGAATCCCTTGCGGAGTTGAGCACAGCCGACCATACCCCCGGGATCGTGGGCGGGGTGGGCAGTCTGTACCTCCACATCGACTACCCCGCCCGCGCCATCGCACAGGGCATCGAGGGCACGCTGGAACTCGCCTTCACGGTGGAGGCCAACGGGCGCGTGACGGACCTGGAAGTGGTCCAATCCCTGCATCCCCTGTGCGACTCTGCCGCTGTGGCCGGCGTACGGGCCGTCCGGTTCGTGCCCGCTAGGCAGGAGGGCACCCCCGTTCCCATTCGCCTTCGCCTTCCGGTCCGGTTCCGCCTGGCGGCCGCCTCAACGTCTCCGTAACCCTCGTTTCCTTGATTGCCCCACCCTCGGGGTCGCCCGCCCGTGTCCCTTCGCGAAACGTTCGTCTAAAGAAAAAGTATCCTCTGTGTTGGAAGCGCTTTTATCAATTTCTCCTCTCCCCAGCCCCGCACATCTGCCATGGCCTCTCCAACCGCTGCCCCGGCCCCCGACGTTGACACGCCAGAGGACTTTCTTCCGCTCAACGGCACCGACTACGTGGAATTTTACGTGGGCAATGCCAAACAGGCAGCCCACTACTACGCACACCTCTTCGGCTTCGACATCCGGGGCTACCTCGGGCCTGAAACCGGACACGACGACACGGTGAGCTACCTGATCGAGCAGAATCACATCCGGTTTGTACTCACCTCTGCCCTGGGCCCGGACTCTGCGATCAGCGAGCACGTGCACCGCCATGGCGACGGCGTGAAGGACATTGCGCTGCAGGTGGACGATGCGGCGTCCTCCTTCGAGGAAACCACAAAGCGGGGCGCCACGCCGGTTCAGGAACCGACCGTCCATGACGACGAGGATGGAAAAATCGTAACTGCTACCATCGCCACCTACGGAGACACCGTCCACACATTCGTGGAGCGCAGGGAATACGACGGCCTCTTCTTTCCGGGGTTCGAGACCTGGGAAAATTCCTTCTGGGAGGCGCCCACGAGCACCGGCCTGCAGTACGTGGACCACTGCGTGGGAAACGTGAAGGAGGGCGACATGGACACCTACGTGGAGTACTACGGCCGCACAATGGGCTTTTACAACATGCTCCACTTTACCGACCAGGACATCTCCACCGAGTACTCGGCCCTCATGTCGAAGGTGATGGCCAACGGCGACGAGAAGATCAAATTCCCCATCAACGAGCCCGCCGAGGGCAAGAAGAAAAGCCAGATTGAGGAATTTCTCGAGTTCTACCAAGGGCCGGGCGTGCAGCACGTTGCCCTGTCGACCGACGACATCGTCGGGGCGGTGCGGGAGCTGCGGCGCCGTGGCGTTGAGTTTCTTCACGTTCCGGACACCTACTACGACCGCGAGGTGCTTTCCGAGCGCGTGGGGACCATCAACGAGTCGATCGACGCGCTCGAAGAGCTCGGCATTCTTGTGGACCGGGACCCGGACGGCTATCTCCTCCAGATCTTCACCAAGCCGGTACAGGACCGTCCCACTGTGTTCTTCGAGATCATCCAGCGGGAGGGGGCACGCTCGTTCGGGGCTGGCAATTTTAAGGCCCTGTTCAAGGCCATGGAGCGCGAGCAGGAGCGCCGTGGAAACTTGTAGGGCCGCACTGGGTGTGTTTATCATGCGTCGGTAGTGGCACGTTACAGCCTTTCCCGCCCAGCCCCGCTGCTGGTTGCAACACCGTCGGCCATGGGGTAGAAGAGGGCGGCGCACTGGGCACGTACGTTGTCTGGGGCGCTGTGGGGAAAGGGCTCTGCCCCTTCCCGCCGCAGGGCCCATCGTTCTGTCTCGCTCGGCCCCGGCACAGGGAGTTCGGCCTGCCCGCAGCACAGTCCTTGAGCGCCGCGAAGCCGCTCCTCTGTAAATTTTCCCGGGATGGGTTTGCGTTCTGCAGACCTGTGATCTACGTTGAGCAGGCGTCGATCCGAACGCCCCGCCGGCGCCGCTTCTCTGTCGCCGCGAATACACGGCCTGCTCCCTCGTCTATGGTTCCGTCCGCCTCCGACGCTTGGCGTACTGCGCTCCGCGATCTTCGCGAGACGCTCCCGGAGCGAACGGTCCAGAACTGGTTGGAGCCCATTACGCCCCTCGCGCTCGACACCGACGAGGGCGCGCCGACCCTCACCCTGCAGGTGCCCACGCCGTTTGGCATTCAGTACCTGCGCAGCCGCTTTCAGCGCTCCATCCGGCAGGCCGTAACCGACGCTGTGGGAGAGCCGACGGACGTGGCCTACCAGGTGACGCCGGAAGAGGAGCGGCCCAACGAAATCGCGGCAGACTCCGATCCCTCCCCCAGCCCCGACGGATCCGCCACGACGGCAGAGGATCGCTCCTCCGCTTCGCCACCGGCCTCGTCCTCCCGCAATTCGTCCTCCCGCAACGCGTCTTCGGACGGCACAGGCGCACCCGACGGGCGGTCGTCCGTGCATCCGCCCGGCGACGCCGAGGCCAGTGCCTCTTCTGCCCCCGACGATTCCGGGTCTGCCAGCACGGAGCGCCGCGCCTCTCCGCCCCAGACCGACGCTCCCGCGGGACGCACGGCGTCGTCGCAGAACCGGGGCCACGCCTCCTCTTCTGCCGCCTCGGAGGGATCCCCAGAGGCCCCTGAGGAGACCCGGCGCTCCGATCCCGCTCCTCCTTCTCAGCGCAACGGCGCCGGCTCGCCCGACGAGCGCTCGGCGCTCTACGAGCAGGCCAAGCAGCACCTCCGCCCCGAGTACACATTCGACGAGTTTATCGAGGGCGATGGCAACCGGTTGGCCCGAAGCGCCGCCTTTGCGGTGGCCCAGGAACCGGGAAGCACCAATTACAACCCGCTCCTGGTGTACGGCGGAGTGGGCCTCGGCAAAACCCACCTGGCGCAGGCCGTGGCCAACTACGCCCTGGAGCACAACACCGCCGAACACGTGCTATACGTGTCGAGCGACCGGTTTACAAGCCAGTTTGTGCAGTCGGTGCGCGAGAATCGGATTGCCGCGTTTTCCAGCTACTACCGGCAGGCCGACTTGCTCATCGTCGACGACGTGCAGTTTTTCGGGGAGAAGGAAAAGACCCAGGAGGAGTTCTTCCACATCTTCAACGACCTGCACCAGAACGGCAAGCAAATCTTTCTCTGTGCCGACCGCCCCCCCGCCGAGATCCCCGGCATCGAGGAGCGGCTGCTTTCTCGGTTTCAGTGGGGATTGAGCGCCGACATTCAGCGGCCCGATCTCGAAACCCGTATCGCCATTCTGCAGCGCAAGGCGGCCCGCCAGGACATCGCCGTGTCGCCCGACGTGCTGGAGCTCATCGCGCAGCGCATCGACTCGAACGTGCGACAGCTCGAGGGCGCCCTCACTCGCCTTACAGCCCTCGTTCAACTTGACGGGCGCACGCTAGACCTCGACACGGCCCGGCGCTTCCTGCGCGAGCACACCGACGAGGAACCCGCCGCCCTCGACGCTGGCGATATTATCGAGGAGGTGGCCAGCTACTTCCGTCTGGAAAAGGGCGACCTGCTCTCGCGCTCCCGCAAGCAATCGGTGGCACAGGCACGGCAGATTGCCATGTACCTCTGCCGCACACTCACAGAAGCGTCGTACGCCCACATTGGGTCTCGCTTCGGGGGGCGCGATCACTCCACGGTGATTCACGCCTACCGCAAGATTGAGGATGCTCTGGAGTCGGACCCCAGTCTGCAGGACGACGTCTCTACCCTCAAATCCAACCTGCAGAATCGGTCGCTCTCTTCGAGCCTGTAGCGCCTTCTCCGCCTCCCAATGTCCACGCTCGATACGCGCTCAATTCACGCTGGAGAGCCGGAGCCCCGCATTGAGGGGGCCGTTGCGCTCCCCCTCTTTCAGACCGCGACCTACACGCACGACGATCCGGAGGCGCCGCCCCGCTACATCCGGCACAGCGATTCTCCCAACCACGAGGCCCTCCACGAAAAGCTCGCGGCCCTGACGCGGACGGAGAGCGCCCTCGTAACGGCCAGTGGCATGGCCGCCATCTCCACCGCGCTTTTGAGCCTGCTCGACGCGGGCGACCATCTCGTGGCCCCCAAGGGGCTTTACGGCGGTACGCTGGCGCTTTTCGATGACCTCCTCCCCCGCTTTGACATTGCGCACACGCGGGTGGCGGCCGACGACCGAGAGGCGTGGGAGGCAGCCCTCCGGCCCAACACGAAGGTGCTCTACACCGAGTCAATCGCGAACCCGCTGCTCACGGTGCGCGACCTGGAGATGATGGCGGCCGTGGCCGAGACCCGTGGCCTCGTGGGGATGGTCGACAACACGTTTGCCTCGCCCGTGAACCTGCGCCCTGCCGAATGGGGGTTCGACGTGGTGCTCCACTCCGCAACCAAGTACCTGGGTGGGCACTCGGATCTTGCGGCCGGCGTGGTGGCCGGGCCGGCCCCGGTGCTGAGCGATGCACGCCACACCGCGGAGCTGCTGGGCGGGATGCTGGACCCGCACGCCTGCTTTTTGCTGCACCGCAGCCTGAAAACACTGGGCGTGCGGGTGCGCCAGCAGAACGAAACGGCGCAGGCCGTGGCCGAGGCCTTGTCCGCCCATCGGGCCGTAGACCAGGTGCGCTATCCGGGACTCACCTCCCACCCGCAGCACGCCCGTGCCCAAACGCTCCTGGACGGCTTCGGGGGCATGGTGAGCTTCAATCTCGCTCCCCAAGCAAACGTCGATGCGTTTTTCGACGCGCTCACCCTTCCCCTTCGAGCCCCCAGTCTTGGCGGCGTAGAAACCCTGGTGACCCAACCGCTCCATACGTCGCACCGCGGCGTGGCCCCGGAAGAGCGGGCGGCCCTCGGCATTACGGAGCGGCTCGTACGCCTGTCCGTGGGTTTGGAGGGAACCTCCGATTTGGTCGACGACGTGACGGAGGCACTCAGCGCGAGCGTATAGCCCAGTTTTGTCGGTGGTCGGGTCGGCCGCTCTTCGGAGGCTGCCGTACACGCCGCGCGTACTGCGGAGGGGCGAGCGCACTGCGGAAGGCCCCCCGTGGACACAATTCTTTCCCTGCGCGCCTCCACGCGGAACTGGGCTCACCCCGAGAGGTGCGCGCGGAAGAATGCCGTGGTCCGCTCCCAGACGGCCTGTAGCGATTCTGGCACCGTCCCGCCAAATGGATGTCCTCCGCCAAACGTGTGTCCGCCCTCGGCCTCGAAGACCTGCGCCGAGTCGTTGGCGCCCGCCAGCGTCTCCGCAGCCTCAACGCCGACCGCCTCGTCGTCGCGGGCGTGCACCACGAGCCACGGCACGTTGATACGTGACGCGGCAGCTTGCACATCCAACTCGTCCCGGTGCGCCATTGCGTCGTCGTAGAGACGCTTGTTGAGCCGCATGGTCTGCCCGGTGCGGCTGTTGCGAATCTCGGTGTAGCCCTTCGTTTCCCAGTCCTCAATCTGCTCGTCACTGAACCGGTCGACGAAGGTGGCGACAGAGGACCACGTGACGAGCGCGGCCACCCGGTCGTCGCGGCCCGCCTGCAGGATCACCGTCCCCCCGCCCCGCGAGTGCCCCAGCAGGCCGATGCGATGCGGATCCGCAGGCGCCTCTAGAAGTCGCCCCGTCTCTACCACGTCCAGGACCGCTCGGAGGTCGTCGAGCTCTCGGGTAAACGTGTTGTCCGCGAACCTGTCGAGCTCCGTAAACGCCGTCGGGGCGTCGCGATGGACACCATTGTGGGAAAAGTTCAGGTGGACCGACACGAACCCAGCCCGGGCGAGGTGGCGGCCCCACTCGGGGTACGGGCCCCAGTCCTTGAAGCCCTTGAAGCCGTGGCAGAAGACCACGACCGGCTTGTCTCCGTCATCCTTGTCTCCGTCATCGTCCGCCACGAACCGCACGTCACAGTCCACCGCGTCGCCGCGGGCGTTTTCGACAGTGAACGGAATTTCGCGCACGGACGGAGCCATGACGAAGCAGGTTGGGGAGGAACGACAGGCAACGTCGACGAGCGTCACACCCGCCGCGCTCACGCATTACGAAATACGCAACACGCAATCCTATCCCGACTCCGGAATCACCTGGATGTCGAGCGTAGCAGAGACGCCGTGCCCCAGGTCGATGGAGGCGGTGTAGGCGCCCACGAAGCGAATGTCCTCGTCGAGCTCAATGTCGCGCCGGTCGATATTGAAGCCGCGATTGGAGAGCTCTACCGCAATTTGCTGGGTGGTGACGGTGCCGAAGATGCGGTTGTCCTCGCCCACCTTCGCCGTGAAGACAACCTGCATGTCTTCGAGCTCGTTCTTGAGCTCCTCGGCCTGCTCTTGCTTGGCGGCCTCTTTGCGCGCCTGTTGGCGCTGCTCGTCGCGGAGCTGACGGATGGCCCCGTCGGTGGCAACACGCGCGAGGCCCTGCGGAATGAGGTAGTTGCGGCCGTAGCCGTCGGCCACCTCGTGGACGTCCCCCTTTTCGCCGAGGTGCTCCACGTCGTCAAGAAGAATAACTTTCATGATGCAATCGGGTCGGTGAAGTGGTGGAGACAGTTCGTCCGGCGTCGGTTACCGAACCGACTCGGAGACGTACGGGAGCAGGGCGAGATGGCGGGCACGCTTGATGGCCGTCGTAATTTGGCGCTGCACGCGGGCCGGCACACCCGTCACACGACGGGGCAGAATCTTGCCCTGGTTGTTGATGAACTGCTCCAGGAATTCAGTGTCCTTGTAGTCTACGTATTCGAGGTGCTCGTAGTCAACGTCGTTTTGGTCAGCCATGGGAGTGGGGGGTCAGATGCGAGAGACGTGAGGCAGGAAAAAGAGTGGGGCCGCGCTACTCGTCGTCGGCCTCGTCCTCCTCTTCAGCGGCTTCTTGCGCA
>ERZ1034486.127-NODE-127-length-22382-cov-3.636539_pt1 | contig 22382 bp, 18 predicted proteins | sample MGYA00520683_ERZ1034486 | MGnify/ENA primary metagenome ERZ1034486 (study PRJEB33760, sample SAMEA4777685) | hypersaline lake metagenome | biome: hypersaline environment; feature: brines | place: Spain | collected 2012-08 | depth 0 m ...
GGGCGCTCGAACGCGTCTGGGTCGAGCGCCGCGAGGAGGAACCGGGAACGGTCTTCGACCTACAGGTCGTCCGGACGGCGGACGACGGGGGCGTCTACCGCGCGCCGGTCGCTACCCTCAGCAAGAGCGAGCGCGAGGTCGTCGGGCTGGTGATCGCGCTCGCGGGCTATCTCGTCTACGACGTGGCCGAGACGGTCCCTGCCGTCGTCGTGGACGCCATCGAGATGCTGGACGCGGAGCGCATCCAGGGCCTGCTCGACGTTTTCTCCGATCACGCCCGCTACGTCGTGGGCGCGGCCCTCCCGGAAGAGGCCGAGCGGCTGCGGGAGCGATTCGAGACGGTCGCGCTGGCGTCGTCGGCCACGTGAAATCCGGCGACTTATACCGCCGAACGGCCTACGTCCACTATCGATGACGACTCTGAAACGGACGCCGGGGCCGGCCGCGCGGAGCGCCTTCCGGCTCGGGATGCTGACCGCCGGCGTCGTCGGTCTCGCCACCCTCGGGGCCGGCTATCTGTCGGGCGCCCTCACGGCGGCGATGGCGCTGTACGCCCTGTTCGCGCTCTTCCCGATCTATCTCGTGGTGGCCGCGTCGGCCCTCAGCGTCTGGCTCGGCTACGACAAGGACGTCACGGACCTTCGTCCGGTGTACCGTTAGCCGTCGTCGCCGGGTGGGTCGCCGGCGCGACCGACTGCGGCCCGAATCCGGCCGACGAGCGTCGAGCGCCCGCGTTCGTGACGGCGGAATGCGAGGGTCAGGCCGGCCAGCGCGACCACCGAGAGGACCGCGAACGGCCCTCCGGTCAGTACGGCCGCGACCTGTAGCGACTCGCCGCCGCCGACGAGCAACACGGCGCCGGCGACGAGCCCCTGGAGGACCCCCCAGAAGACGATGCTCCCGGTGGTCGGTGCGACGCCCCGGCGAGTGGCGAGAATCGACACGACGAGCGTCGACGTGTCCGCGGAGGTGACGATGAAGACGACGATGAGCGCGAGGAAGGCAAAGAGGAGGAGCCGCGAGAGCGGGAGTGCGGCGAGGACCGGGAAGCCGGCGACGGCTTCGGCGCCGCCGGCGGCGTCGATGGTGGCGAGTACGTCGGCCCGGCCGGATCGTTGGAGTGCGAGTGCAGTGCCGCCGAACAACAGGTGCCAACAGACGGAGGCGACCGACGTGGCGACGACGCCAGTGAAGACGACGGTCCGCACCCGGCGACCCTTCGAGAGCGCCGCGAGAAAGAGGCCGGCGAAGGGCGCCCACGAGAACCACCACGCCCAGTTCCAGACCGTCCAGTCGGCGGCCCACGGGGAGGAGGCGACGAAGCTCATCGACACGAAGTCGGTGGCGTAGCGGCCGAGGGCGGCGGCGCCGACGTCGAGGACGAACCCGCGGGGGCCGACGATCAAAAGCAGGAGCGCGAAGAGCACGAAGAGGACGAGGTTGACGCCGGCGATGCGACGGATGCCGCGTTGGACGCCGCTCTCGGCCGAGACGCCGTAGATGACGACGAGGCCGGCGACGAAGAGGAGGGCGCCGGACCCCCCGACGGCGACGCCCCACTGGAAAGTGATGCCGGCGAGGAACTGTTGGCCGACGAACGCGACGGAGGTGGCGATGCCACCGATGGTGGCGAAGATGGCCAACACGTCGACGAGTTTCGCGAGCGCGCCGTCGAGGCCGTCGACGCCGAGAAAAGGGGTGAGAATCGTCGAGACGCGGAGCGGGGCGCCGTGCTGGTGCGTGTAGTAGGCGATGGGGAGGCCGACGACGAGGTAGGCACACCACGCCGACACGCCCCAGTGGAAGCTCGCGTAGGTGAGCGCGACGACGGCGGCGGCGGCGGAACGGGGCGTGACACCCGTCCCGGGTGGGGGCGATCCGTAGTGGAAGAGCGACTCGGCGGGGCCCCAGAAGACGACGCCCGCGGCGATGCCGGCGGTAAAGACCATCGCGAAGTACGTCGGGTACGTGTAATCCGGTTCGGCGTCGGGGCCGCCGAGTCTGATCGACCCCCACGGACCGACGAGGAGAACGAAGGCGTAGCCGACGGCGAGGAACATGGCGCCCAGGAAGACCCAGTCGAAACGCCCGAAGAGGACGCGCCGGGCCGCCGTGACGGCCACACCGGTTTGGGTGGGCGCGAGGAGGCGGGCGGCGAAGAAGCCGCCGAGGACGACGACCGGCACGCCGAACGTGACGGGGTCCTGTCTGGCGAGGAAGCCGCCGGCCCAGTTGCGCCACGAGAGGTGCCGGACCCGGAGGAGATACGGCGCCCCCGGCTGTGAGTCGTCGGCGTCGGGGGAGTCCACCGGGAGGAGTGCGAGGTAGGTGAGCCCGGTGCCGAAAAAGAGTAGCGAGAGGACGAGCCATCCGCGACCGGAGACGACGGAGCCGACGATAGCGGGGAAAAAGAAGCCGAAGACGACGACGACGCCGGACAGCACACACACGGGGAGGAGCGCGGAGCGAGCGAGTCGCTCCAGCACGGCCGTAGCGTGTGCGGTCATAGCATACGCGTCGCCGGGCGGAAACATAGGTGTGTCGTCGGGGGCTTCTTTTTGTCGTTGCCGTGCGAACCGGGCCTCGTGGCGACCGATCCCCCCGAGACGCCGGGCGATACGGCGCTCGACGAGCTGTTCACCCAGCCGGAGCAGGTGCCGCTGGTCTACTGGCGGACGGTCTCCGGATCGAAGACGGCCGTCCTGCTGACTGGAGCGACGGCCGTCTTCGCTTTCGTCGCCGGGCTGTCGCATCTGAGCCAGGGTGGCGTCACGCCGACCGGACCGTTCGCGGGGGCGCTCCCACCCGGTGCGACGGACGTGGTCCCGCTAGCGAGCATCGTCGTCGGCTTCCTGCTCGCGGGGGTCGCGATCGGCCTGCGGAGCCGATACCGACTCGCCTGGTACGGCGTGTTGGGCTGTGTAGCGGCCCTATTCGGCGTCCCGTTGGTGACGGGAGCGGCGAGCGACGCGGTGCCCGCACTGGTCGGTACGGCGGGCGCGGCGCTCGCGGTGGCGAACCGCTCGAGTTTCGACCGCCGGGTCGAGTTGACCGCGTTCCAGACGACGGCGCTGCTCGCGTTCGTCGGCGTGCAGATGTACGGCACCGTCGGCACCTACGCCATGCGCGAGCATTTCGTCGGCGTCGACACGGTGACCGACGCGTTCTACTACATCATCGTGACGGGGACGACGGTCGGCTACGGCGACGCGACGCCGACGACACAGGTGACGAAACTGTTCACGCTGTCGGTGATCGTCCTCGGAACCGGCGCGTTCACCGTCGCCACGGGGTCGTTGATCGTGCCCGCCCTCGAATCCCGCATCTCCAGCGCCTTCGGAACCATGACAGCCTCCGAACTCACACTGCTCGAGGATCACGTACTGGTCCTCGGCAACGGCGAACTGACCGAACCGCTCCTCGACGAACTCGAAGCGACGACGGACGTGGTGGTCGTGACGCCGGACGCCGACGCGGCGTCGACGCTCGGTGAGCGCGACGTGAGCGTCCTGACCGCCGATCCGACGGACGAAGGGCCGCTGCTCGACGCTCGGATCGACGCCGCGCGCGGCGTGGTCGTGGCGACGGCTGACGACGCGCGGGACGCCCTCGCCGTCGTCGCCGCCCGGCAGGCCGACCCCGACGTGCGCATCGTCGCCGCGGCGACGGACCAGCGACACGTCGACAAACTGGAGGCCGTGGGCGCCGACGCGGTCATCAGCCCGGCGGTCATCGGCGGGCGGCTGCTCGGGCGGTCGGTCCTCGGGGAGGAGGACGCGCTCGGGGAAGTGCTCGCCGACGGGAACGACGCCGAGTGACCCCGTGATCGGGGAGCCGCCCCCAAGTTATTTGCTCCAGTCATGAGAACTGTTGGTAAGGAACATAAAGGCATGTACGACACGATTCTCATCCCGTTCGACGGCAGCGACGAGGCGATGAAAGGGGCCAAACACGGCATCGGACTCGCGGCGACGTGTGGCGCGACGGTACACGCGCTCTACGTCGTCGACCTCCCGGGGGCACCGCGGACGGTGTATCTCAGGGACGACGAGGACGAGATGCGCGAACGCTACCGCGAGTACGGCGAGGAAGTCACGGGCGACGTCTGCGAGATGGCGGCGGCGGAGGGGCTGGAGTGCGTGGCGGTGCTCCGGAGCGGGTCACCGGGCGAGGAGATCGTCGACTACGCCAAAGACGAGGGAATGGACGCTATCGTCCTCGGGAGCGCGTATCGGGGGAAGTGGGGCGCGCTCCTCGGGAGCACGGCGGAGAAAGTGGTTCGAACGGCCGAGACGCCGGTCGTGACGGTCCGCGAAAACATGAACGACTGAGACCCCCGTCGGCACCGACGGCCGGGACCCACGAGCCGTCCGTGGGCGGCTACGCCGCGTCGTTTCGCTGTAGCCAGCGCTCGCGGAAGTAGATGAGGATGCTCGCACTCAGGAAGGTGACCCCGGCGACGCTGAGCCGACCCGCGCTCATCAGCCACAGTGCGGCCCCGAAACACGCGACGGTCGACAGCGCCAGAACGGTTGGAACGGCCTCGGGCATCGGACGTCCCCGTCAACGCGTCGGAGCGACAAAAGTCTCGGCGTGTTACATCGTGCTCCGATGGTTCGTCGGGACCACCCGACGAGCCGGCGGTGCCGACTGCCGTCGCCCCGCCTCAGTAGAAGTGTTTGAACTCCCAGTGGTACTGGCAGTTGGGACAGGTCGCCCACTCTGGGACGTCGAACGCCTCCGGGTGGCGCTGCCCGTGTTGCATCGGCGTCCGGCAGATCGGACAGGAGAGCCCGAGGAGTTCGAGGTCGCCGAACCGTTCGGCCGGGAGGTCGACCCGGCACTCCGGGCAGTCGATGGCGTCTCGCGAGTCGGCCTGAAGGATCCCGGCCGTGCAGTCCGGGCACCGAACCGTCGCCGGCGGGCGGTACTCCCAGCCGGTGTCGCCGTCGATGGTGGTCGTGTGCGTCTCGACGCTCGACAGCCGGAACTTGTTCGGGCCGTCGCCGGCCCGCAGGGGCGCGATCAGCCGCTCGGCGAGTCGCCGGCACGCGCCGAGAAGCCACCGGAGCGCGGCGGCCGTGCGACTGCTGGCCGTGCTCTCGATCCCGTGAGCGTCGGCGTCGTCGGCCACTGCGCGCCGTAAGGGGGGAACCCGCATAAATCGTCGGGAGCGGGGATAGGCTTTCAACGGCGCCCGTCCAAGCGGTGGTCGTGTCACGTTCGCGCCGGTTGACGGGGCAGCGACGGATGGCGGGCGCCGCCGCCCTCGCACCGCTTCAGTGGGGACTCGGGTCGACGACCTTCGTGACGAGCGATCCGGGACGGGCGGTCGCGTCGTTCTGCCTCGTGCTCGGCGTCGCCGCGGCGGTGCAGTACTGGCGCCCGGGGGTGCGTCGCCGAGCGGTCGCCGCGACGCTCGACGAGCCGCTTCGCGCCCCGCTGTACGGCGTGGCGGCGGCCGTCCTCGGTTGGCTCGTGGTGGCGTACGCCTTCGGGCAGGCGCTCCGCGTCGGGGGTGGCGTCGGACGAGCGGCCGTATCCCTCGGCGTCGGCGGCGCCCTCGCAGTCGGGGGATTCGGCTTCGTCGTCGTCGGCACCGCGCTGACGACGGTGCTCGACGACCGGCGGCCGTGGATGGGGGCGCTCGCCGGCGCGGGCGCGAGCGCGCTGCTCCTCGTGGCGCTCCCGGGGCCGGTCGACGTGGCCGTCTGGGCGTTCGTGGGCGCGACGGGAGTAGGTGGGGCGGCACGCCGCTGGCTACACGCGTCGGCGTCGGTCGAGCGAACGGTAGAGAACTGAGAAGGGAGTCAGTCGCCGCTGGCCGCGTCGTCGCCGTCCCTGACGTCGGTTACCATCTCGTTGCCGGCCGTCACCACGTCGACGTTCTCGCGGTCAGTGAGTTCCTGGATGGTTTCGGCGAACTCCTCGGATTCGAGGATTTCGTACTCGTTGCTGAGCCCGAGATAGACGGTGTAACACATCAGACAGAGGATGACGGCGAAGGGGAGACCGGTAGTGATCGCCGCCGTCTGGAGCGCGGTCAGGCCGCCGCCGTAGAGGAGGATGGCGGCGACGGCGCCCTCGGTGACGGCCCAGAAGATGCGCTGGGCGCGGGGCACGTCGTGTTTGCCGCCGGAGGTCAGGTGGTCGATGACCAGCGACCCGGAGTCGGACGAGGTGACGAAGAAGGTGATCACCAGAAGGGTCGCGAGGATGCCCGAGATGGCACCGAGCGGGAACTGTTCGAGCATGGCGAACATGGCGACCGTCTGGCCGAGTTCGTTGTACGTCGCGAGCGCCGCGCCGTTCCCCTGCAGCGAGTTGAAGAGGGCGGCGCCGCCGAACGTCGAGAGCCAGATGGTGGAGAACATCGCCGGCAGCACGAGCACGCCCATCACGAACTGCCGGACGGTCCGACCCTTCGAGATGCGGGCGATGAACATGCCGACGAACGGCGACCACGCGATCCACCAGCCCCAGTAGAAGACGGTCCAGGCGGTGACCGTGCCGCCGCCAGGGGCGAGGGTGCCACGGAAGAACCCGAGCGCGAGGATGTTGTTGAAGTAGACGCCGAGCCCCTCGACCCACGAACCGAGGATGTACACCGTCGGTCCCACGATCAGGAGGAAGCTGAGCAGGGCGAGCATCAGATAGAGGTTGATGGTGCTCAGGCGTTTGACCCCACCGTCGAGGCCGGCAGCGACCGAGAGCGTCGCGATGCCGGTGATGCCCGCGATGAGGAGCACCTGAACGAGCGGGGTCGTCGGGACGGAGAAGAGGCCGAGTAGGTCTCCGCCGACGTACGAGAGGCCCTGGTTCACCTGCGCCACGCCGAGGCCGAGCGAGGTGGCGAGGCCGAACAGCGTCGCGAACACCGTCACGAGGTCGATGACGTGCCCCGGCCAGCCGTAGATACGGTCGCCGAGCAGGGGCCAGAAGATCGACCGAAAGGTGAGCGGCAGGCCGCGGTTGAACGAGAAGAACGCGAGACCGAGGCCGACGAGACCGTAGACGGCCCACGGGTGGAAGCCCCAATGGAAGAACGTCTGGGCCATCGCCGCCGACGCCGCCGCCCCGGTTCCGGCTTCCGCACCGAAGAAGCCGGGCACGTTCTGGAAGTAGTACAGGGGCTCGGAGACGCTGAAGAACATGAGGCCGATGCCCATGCCGGCGCTGAACAGCATCGCCATCCACGAGAAGTCGCTGAACTCCTTCTCCGCTTCGACGCCGCCGATTTTGATCTTGCCGTACCTGCTGAAGGCGAAATAGAGGAGGACGACGATGAAGAGGTTCACCGCGAGCAGGTAGAACCAGCCGAAGTTCTCGCCGATGAAGTTGAACAGCGCCGTGTACACCGACGCGGCCTGGTCACCGAGGAGCACGGTGACCGCGATGAACAGCGCGATGATGACCAACGCGATGGGGAAGACGACGGGGTGGATGTCGAATCCGAACCGCTGAATGTTGGTGTCACCGGGTTCGCGGTCCGATTCGGGGTGGAACAGCTCTACCTGTAGCCCCTCGGACATCTCTCCGGTCGCGTCGTCTGATTCAGCCATACCGTTCCTCCGTCCGGTGCGTGCCAGTCGTGTGTTGTCGGTCGATCATGTGCGTGTCTCCGGATATCGGTCGTCTGTGTGTTGCCCGCACGGCGGCCGTCCGCCGAGCGTCGGGCTGCCGTGAGCATGGATAGCCGCACCCATGGCAGAGAGCCACATAGAAACTACTCGTTGCGTCAGATAAAGTTTGGCGTTTTTCTCGAAGACGCTCGGGGCCGATTATCTACGAATCTTCGATCGGCCCGCGTCGAACAGCGGTTCGTCCCGCACGGTCGCGTCGTAGGTCGCCCCCTCGCACATGACCTGCACGGCCGTGCCGGCGTCGGCGTACTCGCTCGGGAGATACGCGTAGGCGATGGACTCGCCGACGCTGTAGCCGTAGTCACCGGCGACGACGTAGCCGAGCGACTCGTCCCCGTCGAGAACCGGCCGCCCGCCGAGCACGACGTCGGTCGAGTCGTCGAGCGTCAGCGGCGTGAGCCGACTGTCCGGTCCGGACGCCTGCACCTCGGTCAACGCCTCCCGGCCGACGAAGTCGGTGTCCATGTCGACGGCGAAGCCGAGACCGGCCGAGAAGGGGTCGGCGTCGCTGTCGATGTCGGTCCCCCAGAGTCGGTACCCCTTCTCCAAGCGCATCGATTCGAGGGCGCCGCCGCCCATCGGTCGCACGTCGAGGTCCTGCCCCGCCTCCCACAGCGTCTCCCAGAGGCGCGAGCCGTACTCGGTGGGGGCCCACAGCTCCCAGCCGAGTTCGCCGACGTATGACACCCGGAGCGCGAGGACGGGGACGTCGCCCACGTAGATGCGCTTCGCACTGAAGTACGGGAAGCCCTCGGCGGACACGTCCGCGTCGGTGACTCGCTGGAGCAGGAGCCGGGACTTCGGCCCCCACAGCCCGATGGTGGATCGAGCACCCTCTTCGACGGTGACCGACACCGTCTCCGGGGCGTGCTGTTCGAGCCGGCCGCCGTGGATGCCCGGCGAGTTGCCGCCGCCGGTCGTCACGACGAACTCCTCGGGACCGAGTCGGACGACGGTCACGTCAGCCAGTATCTGCCCCCCCTCGTTGCAGAGCAGGGAGTAGCGGACCTGACCCGCGTCGACGTCCACGTCGTTGGTACACAGCCGCTGGAGGAAGTCGACGGCGCCCGTACCCTCGACGACGATGGAGCTGAACGAGGTCATGTCGAACATCGACACGTGCTCGCGGGTGTGGAGGTGTTCGGCACCCTCGATGGGGGACCGGTTGACGGCCTGCCACCCCTCCTGGTCGGGGATCGCGTCCGCGTATCGATCCACCAAGTCGGCGTTCGACTCGTACCACTGCGGCGTCTCCCAGCCGCCGGCCTGGTAGAACTCGGCGCCGAGCGCCTCCTGCTGGGCGTAGAACGGACTGCGCCGCAGGCCGCGGTGGTCGTCGGGCTGCCAGCGCGGTTCGACGATGTTGTAGACCTGCCGGTACTGCGTCGCCCCCCGATCGACGAAATAGTCCTTCTCGCCGGCGTGGGGTCCGAACCGGTCGACGTGGATGCCGCCGGTTTCGACCGGCCCGGACGGGAGCGTCGGAACGCCCGTCTCCATCCACTCCGCGAGGATCTTGCCGTAGCCACCGGAGTGGGTCCACCAGATTGCGAGGGCGGTCCACAGGTCGTCGACGGCGTTCGTCTCGCCCAGGACCGGCATCCCGTCGGGCGTGAACACGAAGATACCGTTCTCCGTGGCCTCGAACGATTTCCCCTCGGTGACCGGGAGCAGCTCCTCGAACGCCCGCTTGGGCGATTTGTCGCGGTCGGGGTGAGTCGCGCGCTCCCAGTGTTCGTCGGTGAAGTCGCGGACCGACGCCTGTCGCCGCTCCGTGTTCTCCCCCATCGCGTCGGGGTCGACCGTCAGCGACTCGTGGTTGTACGAGCCGAGGCCGATGGAGTCGCCGTGGGTCCGGAAGTACAGCGAGTTGTCTTGGTCGCGGCCGACCGGCCGGGTCGGGCCGCGGCTCATGGCGTCGGCGATGCGGTGGTCGCCGGGCACTTCGAAGTCGCCCGTGTCGACGCGGGCCGTCGGCTCCGCGTCGGCCAGTTCCGGTAGCGGCTCGGTGACGGCGTACTGGTGTTCGACGGGCGCGATGGGCAGGTCGAGCCCCGCGAGCTGCCCCGTCTTGTACCCCCAGTTGTTCGTCGCGAGTACGCAGCGGCCACAGTCGATGCGGCCGCGATCCGTCTCGACGGCCGTAATCTCGCCACCCGAGACGTCGAAGTCCGTCACGGACGTGTGGCCGTAGAAGTCGGCGTTCGACTGCTCGATGTACCACCGGAGGGCGGCGATGCCGTCGACCCGGCCGTCGGTTGGCGAGTAGTAACCACCCAGAATCTCCTCCTCGTTCACCAGCGGGAGGTACTCCGTCACCTCCGCGGGCGAGAGGAGTTGCGGGTCGGGCAAGCCGTAGGCGGTGGCGTGTTCGACCCGGCGTTGGAGGAAGTCCATCCGCTCCTCGCTGCGGGCGACTTCGATGCCGCCCACCTCGTCGTAGACGCCGGCGTCGTTCAGGAGGCGGCTGGTGTAGTGGGCCGTCTTCGTCTGGAGTTTCGACGGCGACGTCTGGAACATGATGCCCGGCGCGTGCGTCGAAGACCCACCGGTGACCGGGAGCGGTCCCTGGTCGACGACGACGACGTCCTCGGCGCCGAGCTCCGAAAGATGGTAGGCGACGCTACAGCCGACGGCGCCCGCACCGACGATGACCGTCGCCGCCGAAGAGGGAACGTCTCCGCTCATCTAAATCAGCGGCTCCTCTTCGACGGTCGCGGCGTACGTCTCGCCCTCGTACAGGACCTCCACGTCGGTGCCCGGCGCCGCGAACTCCGGTGGGAGGTAGGTGTACGCGACGCAGGCGCCGACGGAGTAGCCGTACTCGGCGGAGTGGACGTAGCCGATGGCCTCGTCGGTTTCGGGGTCGAACACCGGCCGGTGGGCGAGGATCGCCGCTTCGGGGTCGTCGAGGGTCAGGGGCGCCACCTCGTGCCGGATGTTGTCGCCGTTGGCGGCGGCCGCGACGGCCTCCTTTCCGACGAAGTCGGTCTCGAGGTCGACGGCGAAGCCGAGTCCCGCCTCGTAGGGGTTGTGTTCGGTGTGGAGGTCCTCGCCCCACAGCCGGAACCCCTTCTCGATACGGAGGGAGTCGAGCGCCCCGTTGCCGTAGGGGCGGATGTCGTACTCCTCGCCCGCGTCCATGATGTGTTCCCAGAGCGTCTCGCCGTACTCCGAGGGGGTGTAGAGCTCCCACCCGAGTTCGCCCGCGTAAGACACGCGCAGGGCGGTCACCGGGACGTTCTTCACGTAGAACTGCTGGCTCGTGAAGAAGGGGAAGGCGTCGTCGGAGAGGTCCGTATCCGCGACCTTCGAGAGGACGTTCCGGGCGTCCGGCCCGGTACAGACCATCGCCGCCAACGAGGAGGTCACGTCGTTGACGACGACGCCCTCGGGCGCCTGTTCGCGCACCCACGCGACGTGATTGTTACCGACCTCACGGCCGGTGGTGAGCAGGAGGTAGCGGTCGTCGTCGGTCCGCGTGACGGTGATGTCGGCGCGGACGCCGCCCGCCTCGTTGCACATCAGCGTGTAGCGGACCTGCCCCACGTCGAGGTCCACGTCGTTCGTACAGAGTCGCTGGACGAAGGCGTCGGCGTCGGGACCGACCACCTCCATCTTGTTGAACGCGGTCATGTCGTGAAGCCCGACGTGTTCGCGGACGTGGAGGTGCTCGGCGCCCTCGATGGGCGACCAGTACTTCGCCTCCCAGCCGTCCCGGTCGGGAATCCGCCCCTCGTATCGTTCCACGAGGTCGGCGTTGGACTCGAACCACTGGGGTTCCTCCCAGCCGGCGGAGGCCCAGAGTTCGGCGTCGCGGCGCTCGTGGGCGTGGTACATCGGCGTGCGCCGGATGTCGCGCTGTTTGCCCTCCCAGACCCACTTGGGATGCATGATGTTGTAGACGATGCGGTACTCCTCGCCGCCGATGTCGCGGGTGAAGTCCCACGACCCTTCGTGGGCGTCGAACCGGTTCACGTCGCAGTGTGCGAGGTCGATAGGCCCGTCGGGGAGCCGCGGGATGCCGGTCTCCATCCACTCCGCGAGCGCCTTGGCCGCGCCGCCCGCGTGGGTGATCCAGATGGCCGAGGCGACCCACAGGCCGCCCGTCCCCTGTACCGGCCCCATGATCGGAAGGCCGTTCGGCGATTCGGCGAACATCCCGTTGTACTTGAACTCCAACTCCTTGTCCTTCGTCGCGGGGACGAGTTCGTCGCTGGCGGTTCGCGGGGCCTTGTCCGGGCGGTCCGGATGCGTCGCCTCGTTCATGAACCGCTCGGAGAAGTCGTGGACCGACGCCTGGTTGCCGTCGGGGTCGTTCCCGCCCAGGTCGTCCGGGTCCGGGACCACCGGCTCGTGGTTGTACGAGCCGATGCCGTAGGAGTCGCCGTGGGTCCGGTAGTACATCGCGTTGTCCTGGTCGCGCAGGATGGGGCGGTCGGGGTTGGCGAGCAGGCGTTTCGCCTTCTCGCCGGAGACGTTCTCGTACCCCTCGAAGAGCGGGTGGTCGGTGACGTCCTGTGCGTTGTCGGCGAGTTCGTCGAGCGACTCCGTCATCGTGTACTGGTGCTCGACGGGGGCGACCGGCAGGTGGACGTCGAGTTTCTCGCCCAACTGCCGCGCCCAGATGTTCGTCGCGACGACCACCTCGTCGCACGCGACGGTGCCGTTCTCGGTGACGACGGCCCGCACGTCGCCGTCGGCGTCGAGTTCGATGTCCTCCGTCCGTGTGTGCGGGACGAACTCGGCGCCGCCGTCCATCGCCCGCCGGGCTAGGGCGTCACAGGCGACGACGCCCGAGGCCTGTCCGTCGGTCGGGGAGTAGTAGCCCCCGAGGATGCGGTCCGCGTCGACGAGCGGTAGGTGGTCGGTTACCTCCTCCGGCGTGAGCAGTTGCGGATCCTCGATGCCCCACGCCGTCGCGTGTTCGACCCGTCGCTGGAGGAAGTCCATGCGCTCCTCGCTCCGGGCGACCTCGATGCCGCCGACTTCCTTGTACGCCTGCTGACCGTCCTGGCCTTCGAGGTCGGAGTAAAGCCGTCGGCTGTAGTTCGCGAACTTCGAGAGGACCTTCGGTTCGGCCGTCTGGAACATGATGCCCGGCGCGTGCGTCGAGGACCCGCCGGTCGTCGGCATCGGTCCCTGATCGACGACGACCACGTCGTCCCGCCCCAACTCGGTGAGCTGATACGCGAGGTTGCACCCGACGATACCGGCTCCGACGATTACGGTGCCGGCGTCGCTCGGAAGCGTGTTCCTATCACTCATACTGAGACTGTTCGACCGCGGTGTCTTATAATCACACCTCCGCGACGACACCCATTTATATACCGGGGTGTGCCGCGACGATCGATCTTAACAGCGATATACGTGATAAGAACGGCCGGTCGACGTCCGGCGTCGGCGGCGACGCCCATTTATACGTCCGAGATAGCTGTGGTTTACCCTTATACAGAAGGGGGTCGTCTTGATGATCGATGACGAACAACGACTCCCAGGCGCTCGACACACACCCGAACCATCCGGAGGTCGACCAGTCGGACCGCGTACTGCCGCGGAATCTTCGCCAGACTGGCGACCCGGGAATCGAGATGCTCGTTTCGACCCGCGTCCGCAAGTCCCCGTTCTTCGACAAATCGTTCAACGAGGAGGGAGCGTGGCGCTGCACCGTCTACAACCGTGTTTACCATCCGCGAGGCCTCGTCGAACCCGAAGACGGCGGCGCGATGAAGGAGTACGAGGCGCTGACCGAGAGCGTGACGCTGTGGGACGTGGCCGTGGAGCGACAGATTCGCGTCAAAGGCCCGGACGCGGAGGCGCTTACGGACTATCTGATCACGCGTGACGCGACGAGCATCGAGCCGATGAAAGGCAAGTACGTCATCCTCTGTAACGAGGACGGCGGCATCCTCAACGACCCGGTCCTCCTGCGCGTCGCGGAGGACGAGTTCTGGTTCTCCATCTCCGACTCGACGCTGATGCAGTGGATTCAGGGCGTCAACGTCGGCATGGACTTCGACGTCGAGGTCGACGAAATCGACGTGGCACCGGTGCAGATTCAGGGGCCGCTCTCGGAGGACGTGATGGTGGAAGTCGTCGGCGAGGAAGTGTCCGAGATTCCGTACTACGGTCTCATGGACACCCAGATCAACGGCTGTGACGTGCTGGTGAGCCAGACCGGCTTCTCCGGCGAGAAGGGCTTCGAAGTCTACGTCAAGGACGCGAGTAAGAACGCCGAACGCGTCTGGGACCCGGTGATGGAGGAGGTCAAGAACCACGGCGGCCGACAGATCGCCCCCGGTCACCACCGCCGCATCGCGGCCGGCATCCTCTCGTGGGGCCAGGATATGGACCACGAAACCTCGCCGTTCCAGGTCAACCTCGGCTATCAAGTGCCCGACGACAAGGAGGGCGACTACATCGGCAAGGAGGAGCTGGAGCGACAGAAGGAACTGATCGACGACGGCGAGTATCCGTTCAACCTCAAGCTCGTCGGCCTGAAGATTGCGGGCGAGCCGATCCGCGAATACGCCCCCGACTTCTGGATCGTCTCCGACCCCGAGACGGGCGAGGAGTGTGGCTACATGACGTCGCCGTGGTGGAACCCGGAGCTGGAGACGAACATCGGTCTCGGCTTCGTGCCCGCCGAGAAGCTGGAGGCGGAGACCGACGCCCTGCTCAACGACGAGATCTACGAGCACGACCTCGACCTCGAGTTCGAGGTCCACCTCCCCGACGAGTACGCCGAGGAGGGCGGTGAGCCGGCGTTCGCGACGGTCGCGGAGGTGCCGTTCAAGGAGTCGGTCAACCCGAGTGCCCGCGAACAGGCGAAGCTGAACGCCCGGAAGGAGAGCGAGGAGTAACGGACGGAGTTAACGGGACGGAGACCGTACACCGAACAACGCCCACCTCATGTCACTCACTAAATCGAAACCGACCGGCGCATCGAGCCTGCTCGCGAAGCCACGCTTCGAGCTGATGCCCTTCGACAGCTTCGAGGGCCAGATGGAACAGCTACCCGAGGGAGCGGAGATCGCCATCACGGCGTCGCCACAGCTCGGGCTCGACGCCACCGTCGAGTGGAGCGAGAAGTCGGCCGCCCGCGGCTACACGCCGATCCCGCACGTCGCGGCGCGATACGTCCGCGACAAGGAGCACCTCGACGAGATCGCGACCCGGCTCACCGAGGCGGGCGTCACCGACATCTTCGTGCCCGGGGGCGACCGAGAGGACCCCGTCGGCGAGTTCGAGTCCGCGTACGAACTCCTCGTCGCCCTCGACGACCTGGGCCACGAGTTCGACGAGGTGGGCATCACCGGCTATCCCGAGGGCCACGACTTCCTCGACGACCGGACGCTCGCCGAGGCGATGGACCGGAAGGCCCCGTACGCGACGTACGTCACCACCCAGCTCTGTTACGACCCCGGGGCGGTCGTCGACTGGGTCGAGGCGATCCGCGACCGCGGGATCGACCTCCCCGTCGAGGTGGGGATTCCGGGCGTGATGAAATACCAGCGCCTGCTCTCGATCTCACAGAAGGTCGGCGTCGGCGACTCGATCCGTTTCCTGCGGAAGACCAGCGGCATCGTCGGGTTCGTGCGCCAGCTCGTCGGCTCGCGCGGCAAATACACCCCCGACGCCCTCGTCGACGGCCTCGCGCCGTACGTCGACGACCCCGAGTACGGCATCCGTGGGATCCACGTCTACACGTTCAACCAGACGGCCGACACCGAGGCGTGGCGACGCGAACGGCTGGACAACTAGACGCCCCGTCGAATCGAGCGACGGTCGCTCGATTCGGTCGGTGACGTGGGTCCGCCTTCGATCCGTGTTTCCGGATCGACCTACTCCGGCGTCCCCGTAGCCGTTCGACGTGTCGACACGGGGTCGCACGGACACATACGGGACGGTTCGATCACGTCTCCGCCGTCGCCTCGCGAAGCAGTACGGCGCCGGTGCTGCGGACGACGACGTACCCACCGTACGTGAACGTGAGACAGCCACCGGTGGGCCGGTCGGACGCCTCGACGTTCCAGAGGTCGTCGAGGGCGGAAACGTTGATGCGCGCGTCGAGCGGCGGGAGGTCGGCCGGTGCGGTGTCGGTGAGGTCGGCGACGGCGGCGCGAAGCGTCTCGCTCAGCCGACCGTCGCCGTCGTGGTGGACGTGGTGCGTCTCACCCCGAGTCGTGGTAGCAGCACACATGACTGCCGATTGGGAGGAATCGGATTGACTCCACGGGTGTCTCATCTGTGACGTTTATGCATCGTCGATCAGCGTCCGCTCGATGAGCCGGGACGTGCCCCGACGGATGCGGCCACCGACGGCAGTCGGCGAGATGCCGAGGTCCTCGGCGAGCGCTTGGAGCGAGGTACCGCGGGGTTCCTCGAAGTAACCGGCCTCGTAGGCGGTGACGAGGGCGTCGCGCTGGGCGTCGGTGAGCCCGATGCGGTCGTCGACGGAGAACTGATCGAGCGAGTAGATGTGCCCGAGTTCGAACTCGATGTCCTCGCGGTCGCAGTGCTCCCAGAGCGTACCGAGCGTCTCGCGGTCGGGGAGCTGCATCCGTACGGACCAGCCCCGATTCGTGCTCTCGGCTTCGAGCATGAGCCCGCCGACCTCCGTCGTCGTCGGGGAGATGAGTTTCGTTCCCTCCGTGTGTCGGAGCCGGTAGATGCGCGTCGTCGACGCCTCGGCGACGAGGAGCGACTCCGCGACGGTGTGGTCGCGTTCGAGGGTAGCCTCGAACGCCGGGAACGAGTCGGTTTCGACGAGAAAGAAGAACATCCCAGTCTCCGGATCGGTCGCAGTGTGAGAGACCACCTGTACGTCGGCGTCGGTCGACTGGATAGTCGGCGTCAGGGCGAGGTCAGGGTGCGACAGTTCGGCGACGGCGATGAGGCTCATGTGTCCCACCGAGCGCCGACGGGGCTGACGGCTCGGGCCGCCCCGGAGACGGTGTGCCCGTTCATGTCCACCCTGCCGGGTCGAACCGACTTTACCGTTTGGGAGTCGATCACGACCGGCGGCGAGCGCGAGCGGATTTCCGGCTCCGGTGACTCTTTGAGGAGCGACGCGACAGGTCGGGGCATGGATCTCGGACTCGACGGCGACGCGGCACTGGTGTCGGCCTCCAGCAGCGGTCTCGGGAAGGCGTCCGCGGCGGCTCTCGCCGCCGAAGGCGCGAACGTCGCGATCAACGGCCGGGACCCGGACCGCCTCGACGCTGCCCTCGCGGACGTTCGCGAGGTGGCGGCGGGCGACGTGGTGGCGGTACGGGGCGACCTGACCGATCCCGACGACGTGACCACCTTGGTCGAGCGAGCCGTCGAGGAGTTCGGCGGCCTCGACCACCTCGTGACGAGCGCCGGCGGTCCCCCGAGTGGCCCCTTCCTCGACACGACCGACGAGGACTGGTACGAGGCGTACGACCTTCTGGTGATGAGCGTCGTTCGCCTCGTGCGCGAGGCGGCGCCCCACCTGCAGGACGGCGGCGGCACGATCGTCAACGTCACCTCCGGGAGCGTCAAGGAGGCTATCGACGGCCTCGTGCTCTCGAACTCGGTGCGGATGAGCGTCGTCGGCCTAGAGAAGACGCTCTCGGAGGAACTCGCCCCGGAGGTGCGCGCGAACACGGTACTGCCGGGCACCCACGAGACGCCGCGCATCGAGGAACTCGTCGAACAGGGCGTCGAACGCGGCGACTACCCCGACTACGAGACGGGGGTTGCGGAGTGGAGCGCCGGCAACCCAGCCGAACGGATCGGTCAGCCGGAGGAGTTCGGCGACGTGGTCGCTTTCCTCTGCTCCGAACGAGCGAGCTACGTCAACGGCGCGGCCGTCCCCGTCGACGGCGGCGACCACGCCTCGAACCTGTAGCGCCGTCGAGACGTTCGTCGAGACGGTGGCCGAGTGGGCGCGCACTCGACGCCTCGGGGGTTCGGTCGGCGGTCGTCCTCGACGTCGCGGTCGGACGGGTGGGGGTCGGCGGGTCGAAGTCGCCCGATCGAGGACCGGGACGACCAACGCTCGTCGTCAGTCGTCGGCGGGGGCGTCCACGTCGCCAGCGTCCGTCTCCACCGTAACTTCGATTTCGGCCGCAGCAGCCTTGTACTCCGGGATCTTCGCGCGCTCGTCGAGCACGTCGTTGGTGAGCCGGTTGCCCGCCGACTCTGCGAAATGCGGCGTCGTCCACACCGTCCCTCGTTTGATGTCGTCGGTGACGCGTGCCTCAACCTCGATTTCGCCGCGTCGGGATTTGAGCGTCACGTAGTCGCCGTCCTCGATGCCGTACTCCTCGGCGTCGGCCGGATGCACGTCGACGAAGTTCTCCGGTTCGACGCGGGTGAGCGTCTCGGAGCGCCGACTCATCGTCCCGGTGTTGTAGTGTTCGATGATGCGCCCCGTGGTGAGGATGAGCGGGTACTCCTCGTCGGGCGTCTCCTTGGGCGGCTGGTGACGGACGCCCTCGATCCGACCCAGGCCGCTCTCGGTAGTGAAGCCGTCCTCGTAGAGGTAGGCATCGCCTTCGTCGCCGGGTTCGTAGCAGGGCCAGTGGACGCCCTCCTCGCCGAGGACGTCGTAGGTCATGCCGTGGAAGATGGGCGCGACCTGTCGGAGCTCCTCGAACACGCCTTCGGGACCCTCGAAGTCGAAGGAGCCGTCGCCGAACAGGCGATTGCCCACGTCACAGAGGATTTCGAGGTCGTCTTTCGTGTTCGGATACACCTTGTCGACGCCACGCATCCGCTGGGTGCGGCGGTCGGTGTTGACGACGGTGCCGTCGCGTTCGGCCCACGAGGTGGCCGGCAGGACTACGTCGGCGTACTCGGCGGTTTCGGTCGGGAAGACGTCCTGAACCACCATGAAGTCCAACTCTTCCATCCGTTTCTCGACCTGGTTGGTGTCGGGTTCGCTCATCACGGGGTTCTCGCCCATGATGTAGAGCCCGTGGATCGTGCCGCCGATTTCGTGGGAGACTTCGACGTTCGTCAGGCCGGGTTCGGACGGAATCTCGAAGTCCCAGACCGACTCGACGTCGGCACGAACCTCCGGATCGGAGACGTCGCGGTAGCCCGGGAGGACGTTCGGCATCGCGCCCACGTCGGACGCGCCCTGAACGTTGTTCTGCCCGCGAAGCGGGTTGACGCCCGTGCCGGGGCGGCCGAGGTTGCCGGTGACGAGCGCGAGGTTGATCTCGTTTTGGACGTTGTCGACGCCGCAGGTGTGCTGGGACATCCCCATGCCGGTGAAGATGGCGGCGTTGTTCGCCTTCGCGTACTTCTCGGCGGCGAGTTCGATGTCTTCGAGCGGGACGCCGGCCTCCTCGGCGGCGGCTTCCTTATCGAAGTCCTCGAGGGTCTCTGTCAGGTGCTCGAAGCCCTCGGTACGCTCCGCGACGAACTCCTCGTCGACCCAGCCGTTCTCCAGCACCGTCTTGATGACGACGTTCAGGAGCGGGATGTCGGTGCCCGGCTCCAGCTGGAGATGCATGTGGCGGTCGGTGTCGGTGATGTCGAACGACTTCGTCGTCTTGTTGGCGTGGGGATCGACCTGAATGACGGTCGCTCCCTCCAGTACGGCCTGGCGGAAGTACTGGCTGTTGGCGATAGGGTGTTGCTCGCCGGGGTTGGCACCCTGAATCCAGAAGACGTCGGCGGCCTCCTCTAGGTCCGCCATACTGTTGGTCATCGCGCCCTCGCCGAGGCTGTTTTTGAGCGCGTACACCGTCGAGGAGTGACACATCCGCGTACAGGTGTCGACGCTGTTGGTGCCGTAGCGCCGGGCGAGCTTCTGGACGAGGTAGTTCTCCTCGTTCATGGCCTTCGAGCAGCCGTAAAAGCCCATGGCCTGGGCGCTGTGTTCGTCGCGGATGCGCTCCATGTTGTCGACGACCACGTCGTAGGCCTCGTCCCACGTCGCCTCGCGGAGCACGCCGTCGTCGTCGCGGACGAGCGGGTCGGTCAACCGGTCCTCGTGGTTGACGGACTGCGTGGCCGCGCCGCCCTTGATGCAGATGCTCCCCTCGTTGACCGGCGCGTCGGCCCACGGACGAAAGCTGACTTCACCGTCGTCGTCCTGTGTGATCTGGATACCGCACCCGACCCCACAGTACGGACAGATCGTCTTGGTTGGCCCGTCTGACTCGCCGCTAGATTCGGATGACATTGTACACGAATTTAACGACGGTGGATGATCAATGTTGTCATCCAGTAGCGTGCGAAACCCCGGCATCGGGTCATCAAAGTGCCGATCGGGGCAAATACGGCGCCGGGAGAACGTTCACACTTCCGCGGACGAATGGGTTGTCATGACCGGCTCCCGTGGACGGCCCGACGGCGGAAACGAACCGACGACCGACCTCACCCGCGACCGGATCGACGAACTCGTCGCCGAGTACGAGGAGCGCGAACCGTTCGATCTGGTCGAGCGCGAACACGTCGAGACGGTGCCGGGCGCGTTCGAGTCCGGAGACTTCGGCCGCCGCGACGCCGAGTGGCCGGTCCAGTGGTACTATCGCCGGCGGTCCCTCCCCGACGCCGACCGCCGGGCGGCCGAGGAGCGCTTCCTCGACAACCGCTACGAGGCGATGGTCGACGCCATTCGGGGCGCCGCGGCGGCCGACTCGCTCGACGGGAAACTCGACTCGTTGACCGCGCTGCACGGCGTCGGCGTTCCCGTTGCCTCCGCGTTTCTGGCCTTTACCCATCCGGACGCGTACGTCGCCGTCGGAAAGCGGGAGTGGAACGCCCTTCGAGCGGCGGGCGAACTGGACGGAGCGCCCCCGGACTCACCCACCGCGGGCGACTACGAACGGTATCTCGACGCGGTGCGACGGGTCGCCGACCGAACCGACCGCGACGTTTGGACCGTCTATCGGGCGCTGTGGCGGCTGGCCGACGACTAGCGGCCGGTCCACCCCGGCGAGCATCGCGCCGGGTCTCCCGTCGCTCTCCGTCGAAGCGGCCTCGCCCGCCTCGTGGACGAACTCCGTCCATTGGCGGTCCGCCGCGGACGGATCGACCCGTCGGTCGACATACCCGCAGGGTTCGACTCGACCAGCGCGACGTGTCCTCGGAGTCCTCCGTCGACTCCGGTCGTCGCCCACGGCCCGTCCGCCACACGTATATAAACCGTTCCATGGAATCGTCGTCGACCGTGGGTGGGAGCGTTCGCGTGGGGACCGCCCGCGGGGTCGGCCGGCGGGCGCGCGTCGACGAACGACCGCGGGCCGATCCGGAACGTCCGTCCGGTCCGCCGGCACGACGAACGCGTCCGTTTGGGGGGCGAGACTCACGGCGCTCACCGGGGATCGGACGCTCCCGTTCACCGTCGGCCCGTGCTGCGTTCGGTCCGATACTCAGATACGCGTGCGACGAGTACCCACTCGGAACATGGAGGCGAACGACCGCAACGTCGTGAAGTTCACGGCGCTTGCACACGCGCTCTTTCATACCTACGAACTATCGATCCCGCTGTTTATCGGGGTCTGGATGGCCGACTTCGACGCCTCCGCGGCACTCGTCGGGACGGTCGTCGGCGCGGGATACGCGCTCGTCGGCCTCGGCGCCCCCGTCAGCGGCGTCCTCTCGGATCGGTTCGGGTCCCGACGGCTCATCTCGCTGTCGATGGTGGGCATGGGAGCGGGGTTCGCGCTCGTCAGCCTCGCCGACGGCGTCGTCGTCCTCGGCGCCGCGATGCTGGTGTGGGGGGCGTTCGCCAGCCTCTATCACCCTGCCGGCCTCTCGTTGATCAGCCGCTCGGCCGAGGAGCGAGGCACCGTCTTCGCGTACCACGGCGCCGGCGGCAACGTCGGCACCGCGGCCGGACCCCTGGTGACCGCGCTCCTCCTGCTATCGGTCGACTGGCAACTCGCGGTCGGGCTGCTCGCCGTGCCAGCGTTCGTCGCGGCGCTGCTCGGCTCCCGCGTCGAGTTCGACGCCGTCGGCGGCGACGACACGGCGTCGGTGTCGCTCGGTGCGGAGCTACGGCGGACGGCCGCCGAGTCCCGGGCGCTGTTCGGCGCCGCCTTCACCGTCGCGTTCGTCGCCATCCTCCTCTATGGCACGTACTACCGGGGGTTGCTCACCTTCCTCCCCGACGTACTGGCCGAATCGCCGTCGCTCGTCCCCGTCGCCCTGTTCGGCCGAGAGATCGACCCCGCCCAGTACGTCTACACGGGGCTGTTGACCGTCGGCATCGCCGGCCAATACGTCGGCGGGCGGCTCACGGACCGCGTACCGAGTACGACCACGTTCGTCGCCGCCTTCGCGACGCTCGCCGGGCTAGCCGTCGCGTTCCCGGTGGTCCGAACCGTGGGCGTCGTCCCGCTCGTCGCCGTCTGCCTCGCGCTCGGGTTCGTCGTGTACGGGACCGCACCGGTCTACCAGGTAGTCATCGCGGAACACGCCGCGGCCGACGCTCACGGCCGCTCGTACGGCTTCACGTATCTCGCGATGTTCGGCGTCGGGGCCGCCGGCGCGTCCGTCGCGGGCATCGTGCTCACGCACGCGACCAGCGCCGTCCTGTTCGGCGTGCTCGGCGTCGTCGCCGCCACCGGCTGTGGCTTCGTGCTCCGGCTCCGGCGGCTGTAGCCGGGCGTGGCGGGGGGGCGGTCTCCATTCGCCAGTAGCCCCACGGACGCCGTCGACCACACCGGCATCGGTATCGACGACCCCGACGCCGCGGACGAGTTCTACCGAGACACACCGGTCCCGGCCCGTTGCGTCCGCCGGAGGATT
>ERZ1034486.129-NODE-129-length-22305-cov-10.981124_pt1 | contig 22305 bp, 22 predicted proteins | sample MGYA00520683_ERZ1034486 | MGnify/ENA primary metagenome ERZ1034486 (study PRJEB33760, sample SAMEA4777685) | hypersaline lake metagenome | biome: hypersaline environment; feature: brines | place: Spain | collected 2012-08 | depth 0 m ...
CTTCGCCAACGGAGACCATTTGGACGTCTGCTTCGTCGTCACGCAAGCTCGCAACGAGATCACCGACCCACGGTTGAAAGCCGTCAGTCCCGTAGACGAATAGGTCTGACTCAAGTATCTCTCCTTGGATGTCGGGTCCAGGTTCCCAGCCATGTCCGTGTTGACCGACCGGTACAAGCGTCTCGGCAGTTGCGGCGTCTCCGACAACTTGGGTAGCAAAGTCCCCGAACACGAAGAACGAAGACTGAGCCACCGGTCTCTCTCCGGTTGAACCAGTGGAGCCAGCGTCAGTTGAGGTACAGCCAGCGAGGGAGCCGATAGTGGTGAATCCGATTCCAGTTGCGACGAGCCGTCGTCGGGTGTATTGAGGCATCTATTGCTAACAATAACACACTAGATAATAAAGGCTATGATTTTGCTATCTACAGTTAATAACAAATAGGCAATTTAGTATTTGTCTTGCTAACCGGTGTTGAGGTAACTAACGTGAGCCGCAACATTGCTAATAGTTGCTACCTCAGATTTCGTATTACATAACCCCGAGAAGCCTGCTAACAGGGATTTAGTATCTGTGGAACCTGTGTACAATTGTAATGTGCCACTGCTTCAGTGAGTTGACCGAGATGAGCGACGAACAGCGAGCGGAGATTCTCGAAGAACACTCGACCGAAGAACTCCGCGCGGAGTACACCACCGAAGAATTGGCAACTCTCGGCGTTATCGCCTGATGACACTTTAGATTGGTCCCACCCGAACGACCGACAGCGTCCGTCTATCACGCAGACTTGGTCGCCTCCCGTTTCTCTGCGTACGCGAGCGTGTAGTAGTCTCGATCGGTTACCTCTCCGGGATCATTCGTAACGAGGGCCTCTTCAGTATCCATGAAGAGTCGCCGTCCGAACGTCACCTCGTACCCTGCTTCAGTCATCTTTTCGTAGGTCGTCGGTGCGTCGGTCACTTTGAACAGGATCAACCGATTCGGGCCGATCGGTGCGTTTCCGTCGGTCGCCTCGCGGAGCGTCAGTTCAGCGCCAGCGTCGATTTCGACCCCGAGAACCGAAGCGAATGCCGTCACACTGCTGACGCCGGGGACGACCTGGATGTCGACACTAGGATGCTGCTCGTGAAGCGTCCGACGCAGGTGTCCGAACGTCGAGTAGATACAGGGATCGCCGAGCGTGACGAATGCTGCGTCGACATCGCGCGCGTTCGGCGCGACTTCCGCGGCTGCCGCCTCCCACGCCGTCTCCAGCTCTTCGGGGTCGCTCGTCATCGGGAACTCAAGGTCACCCAGTTTCGAGTCAGGAACGTACTCGGCCGCGACGCGCCGTGACAGTCGTCCGGGTGAATAGACGATGTCGGCCGATTCGAGCCGTCGCTTGCCGCGAACCGTGAGTAGGTCAGTCGCGCCCGGCCCTAGCCCAATTCCGTACAGTGTCATCGGTTACGTGCCCCCCTCATAGTTCTTGACGCCGTCCTGAACCACCTTCTCCGCGAGTACAGCACACGGGACGCGCATTGGCGTCAGCTCGACTCCCAAGAGGTCAAGGGCGTCTTCACGGTCGAGGTCATGAACCTCCGAGAGCGTCATTCCCGGGAGCTCTTCGGCGAGTAGGCTCGCACTCGCGATGCTGATCGCACAGCCCTCTCCAGTAAACGTGACCTCTTCGATCGTTTCACCGTCCTCGGCGAGTCTGAGGTCGAAGGTGAGTTCGTCGCCACAGGAAGCGTTCTCGCCAGTGTGAGAGACGGTAGCTGGCGAGAGGTGCCCCCACCGTCGAGGATTACGGTAGTGATCCAGGATTACCTCCTGATACATTTTGGAACCCTGCATCTACTCCACCCTGTGTCGTGTCGCGAGTCCAGCGAGATGCGGGGCTTCCTCCGCGATAATTTCGGCCGTAGCGAGTTCAGCCGCGTTCACGCTTCCGGGCAGCACGAACACCGGGACGTCGCGGGCGATACCCGCCGTCGCGCGGGTCGCGACGACGCGGGTTCCGACCTCCTCCCACGAGAGCCGCCTGAACGCCTCGCCGAAGCCTGGTAGCTCGCGGTCGAAGAGTTCGCTCACCGCGTCCGGACTGACGTCGTCGACAGTGACTCCCGTCCCGCCGGTGGTCACGACGAGGTCAACGTCCGACCGATCCAGACACTCGCTCACGGTGGTCTTAATCCGGACGTAGTCGTCCGGAACCGTCCGGCGTGACGTGACGACGTGACCTGCGTCAACGAGAGCGTTTGCGACGGCGTCACCACCGGGATCAGTCGGGTCTGATTCCGTGGCGGTCCCTCGGGACGACGAGACGGTCACGATTGCGACGCCGAGGGGATCGACACAGTCGTGACCGTCTTGATCCGTCGTCCGCCGGTCTGCCGCCGACGGGAGCTCTGAGTGATTCCCGGTCACTGTCCCTCACCGACCACGAGACGCTGTTCCATCGGTGGTCGAGACCGGTCCATTGTCCCCGGAAATGGATTCTCGAGTTCGTCCCAGTTCCCCGCCATCTCCGATTCTGAGAGGAGACAGTCGTCGAGGGCCGCAGCGATAGCCGAGTTGTCCATTCCAGCGCCGATGAAGACGAGTTTTATTTCGCGGTCTCCCCACTGTTCGTCCCAGTGGAGATCCGGTCGTGACTCACGGTAGGAATCACGCTGGAACTTTGGGACCGTGACCGCCCATCGGCCGTTGACTTCGACGTGCGTCTGCGTGCCCGCTTGGCTCAAGTCCAGCGCGTATCGCTCACGTCCAGCGACCCATAGGTGTCCTTTCGCTCGGACGACGGACTCGGGGAACGAGCGGAGCCACTCATTGAACCGTTCCGGATGGAACGGCCGGTGGCGCTCGTACACGAACGAGTCGACACCGAACTCCTCCGGCGGGTGACGGTGATCGTGGTCGCCATCCTGGCCATCGTGGGCACCGTCGTGACCGGTGTCACGCTCAAAGCCCTCGCCGTGACTATGGCCGTCATCGTGGTCAGCATCTGTTGGTTCTGGCTCTGTACTACCCCCGTGGTCGTTTGAGAGCACCTGCTTCCACCGGGCGGACCCTTTCGCTTGGTCTCTGTCGAATCGTCCAGTTCCGAGAACGTCGTCGGGTTCAACGGCGCTCTCGGTCGTGCGGGTGATGGTAACTCCGGGGTGGAGCGTTTCGAGTACACGTTCGACCGCCTCGCGTTCGGCTCCCGTGACGAGGTCACACTTGTTGAGGACGAGTACGTCGCAAAACTCGACCTGTTCGGCGAGGAGGTCCGAAAGCGGTCGAGAGCCATCATCTGTCGACTTGATCGGACGACCGTCGACGAACGTCTGATGGAACTGTGCGGCATCAACCACCGTTACGGTCGTATCGAGATCGTACAGCGTCGACGCACGTGCAGGCGAGACGAACCGCTGGGCGATGGGGACTGGATCGCTGATCCCCGAGGCTTCGATGACGAGATAATCGAACTCCTCATCGAAGGCCAGACGCAGCAGCTCCTGGTCCAGTTCGTTCTGGAGGCCGCAACAGATACACCCGTTCGACAGCTCCGTGACGCCGCCGTCTTCCAGCGAGAGCTCAGAGCCGTTCTCAATGAGGTTGGCGTCGATGTTCACTTCGCCGACGTCGTTGACAAGAACGGCGATGGTGTACTCCTCGCCGCCGACGGTAAGGAGGTGGTTGAGCAGCGTCGTCTTTCCGGCTCCGAGTCCACCACTGAGGATCGTGACCGGCGGGTGGTCGTCGATGGTCATCAGTCGTCAGCCAGTGCGAGTTCGCGCTGTTCGTCGGCGGTGAACGGATCTGGATACTCATTCCAGTCTTCCCCCATCTCTGCGTCAGAGAGGACGCAACTCTCTAATTGTTCAACAAGTGCCTGCTGATCGAGTTTACGACCGATGAACACCAGTTGTGATCCGCGATCGCCCCATTGATCGTCCCACTGTTCTTTGATCGCAGGACGAGCGGCAAAGTAGCGCTGTTGTTGCGCCTTTGGAAGCGTGGCTATCCACGTGCCTTTTGGACCGGCCCGAACAGATTGGCCCGCTTTGTCGAGCCCCATCGCGATGTCCTCACGACCGGCAGACCAGAAAAAGCCCTTTGCGCGAACTATGCCGTCGGGCAGATCTGTAAACAGGCGAGCGATCCGTTCGGGGTGGAAGGGTCGATCAGAGTCAAATACGAATGACGTGACACCGTGTTCTTCAGCTGCTGCTCCGTGATGGTGACCACCTTGTAACTCGCGCTTCCATCCAGCCGATTGGCTTGCCCACTTGAAGTCGAATAGATCAGTATCTATGATTTCTCCGGGGTCAATCGCACCGTGTTCGGTTCTAATAATCTTTGCTCGAGGCTGAAGTGTGCTGAGTACCGCCTCTATCTCTTCGAGCTCGTCGTCGGGGACAAGATCGCATTTGTTCAGTAAGAGCACGTCACAGAATTCGATCTGATCCATCAGCGCCTCCTCAGGGACGCGATTACCCTGCGGGTCGATGGTGTCATCGGTGAGGGCCTGACCGGAGTCAAAACCCTTCCAGAAGCTGTGCGCGTCAACGACGCTGACCATGGTGTCGAGTTCGTAGACACCAGTTGGATCGAACTCTGCATCCTCGAATCCGCGGGCAAAGGTCTGTGCAACTGGAATTGGTTCGCTGATACCAGACGATTCGACAAGAAGGTATTCGAAGTCGCGCTCGTTGGCTAACCGCCCTACTTCATCAAGCATATCTCCGCGAAGCCGGCAACAAATACACCCATTTGACATCTCAATAATTTCGTCGTCGTTTTGGGTGAGATCTGACTCACGCTCAACGAGGTCAGCGTCAACGTTCACCTCACCCATGTCATTAACCAAGACAGCAGCATTCAGTTCCTGCTCACGACTGAGAATGTGGTTTAGCGTCGTCGTCTTACCAGCACCGAGACTCCCGCTGAGAATCGTTACTGGGATCAGGTCGTCATTGAGCGACATAACATAGTTATGAATCTAGAAGCATATAATACTAATTATTACGGTTATAGACATACCGTAATAACAAAAAATAATAATACTGAATAGTATATTAGTATATGAGCGTCGTTAGCATCTCGATGCCCGAAGCACTGCTCAACCGTATCGACGAGTTTGCCGAAGCACACGGGTACAGTGGCCGGAGTGAAGTCGTACGCGAAAGTACACGTACGTTACTCGAAGAGTTTCAAGAACAAGATCTCGGCAGTCAGATGCAGATGTGCACAGTCACAGCGGTGTTTGAGTACTGTCAGCCTACCGTTCAGCAGCGCCTCACGAGGATACGCCACGACTACGATGCTATCGTCTCTGCGACCACTCATGCACACGTCCAAGACCAGTACTGCATGGAACTGTATGTCTTGGAAGGAACCGTTGAGACCCTATCGGGGTTCGTCAACACCATTCGAGCGGTGCCAGACGTGCAAGCAGTGGATTACTCGATCACGACAATCAGCGGAGATCCCGTTGAACAGCGGATCACGTCATGACTCAGTGTAGCATTTTTGATGATGAAACGGTACGACGACTCACTGCTCAGCGAGGATCATCAGTTTGACCTGACCTACGGCATCGAAATCACGTAACCGATAGGTGAGCTCCCGGATACGAGGAGCTGGCCCACCACAAAAGAGTGTCTCAAGACACCACTCTCCTTCATGTATATGATTTGTTGTTGTGATAACGGACTGAAACTGGTGTTGAACATCGTGAATATCTTCTATGACCGCTTCGTGCTCGTAATCGAAGGCAATTATTACAATAACATCATCTTCGATCGTCTCTAATCTGGAGTGTGACTCAATGTACTCTTGCATCGCTTCGCGAGCACCGCGCGAGCGTGAAGCTAATCCCTCCGATTTCCATGTTTCGTCAAACTCAGACAGTAGGTCGTCGGGGATGTTGAAGCTCGTACGCATCAGCTATTAATTAGGACTCAAAATATATGAGTATTTAGTACACGCAGCGATATTGCTGATAAACCCGGAAGAAGATGCTGTGTTAGTGGTTCTCGTGGATGTGACTGCGTAGCGCGTCAGTCTCTTCGAATTTCTCATCGCATTCAGCGCACGTATTGTGATGAAGCGCAACGTGCTGGGTCACGCCGGCAGCGCTCTGAAACTGTGCATCGCAGCTGGAGCAGGTGTACGACATTACATTAACAACTGAGACGCTTTACGGTTAAAAAAGTTATTAAAAAGAGGGTCAGAGAGATTGATACGGACTAGTAAATTGACTCTCCAGCTAACTAAGACTAACCGGTTGGGGCGTGAAGATGCCCGTCTAAATTATACTTAGGTCGGCTCTTTTGCCTGTTCACGGAGGGACTGGGCGAGACTTCTGGCGTCGACCAGCGTCTCCAGCTCGTTCGTCGCTTGGTACTGGTCAAGAGCATTCAGTGCCTGGCGGCGATATCGTCCGGAGAGACCACTTGTAATTACGATGAGGCGAACCGACAGTCGTTGTCGGCGTCTCAATCCGATCACCTGTGATCAATTGTTCCGCTCTATTCACGATGCAGGGAGCGTCATCTGGATACTTTCAGATTCTGGGCGGCTGAGCTCGTGCCATAACGTGCCCATCGTGACAGCGACAGTTACACTGGAAGAAGTCTGCAGCGTAGCCGTTTTTTCGGAACGATCGAGCCACTGCCAGAGCCGATGCGTCACTCTCAACCTCCACGTTGACGATTGATCGGTGTCCACGTTCGAGGGCGGTCATTGCTTCGGCGCTGTCGAGCCGTTCGGGCTGAAGCGACTCCAACAGTATTGCCTCTGTCGTCCACTCCTCTAACGTAGGGATCGTTCCATCAGGCATCGCCGCTGCGACGGAACTGTCTTCATAGAAGCGCTCTGCGATCTCGGGTCCGTCGAAATCCCTGAGTCTGTCACGGTGGTGCTCGTTAAATCGATTGACCACGAGAAACACGTCGGAGTCGAGCTGATTTATGACGCGCTCGTAGGCAGCCACACGGTCCAGCATCGCGGGCGTCACGACGACGAAGACAGTATCGAGTGCGTCACCAGCAGTTTCGAGCGAATCCGTTCCCGGGGAGTGATCGACGACTGTCCAGTGGACGCCCAGCGGGCCGACATTCTCAGGAGAGGCCGATGGCTGTTCGAAAAACGTCGCGGCTTCCCCGACGGTTTTGACGTCGGTCCGCTCGGAGAGTCGATTCGCGACCATCGTGGCGACGGTCGTTTTGCCAGCGCCTTTGGGTCCAACGAACCCGATTCGCTGACGATCCACGTGGCGAGTATCATTCTCGAGTGGAGTCTCTGTCGGTGCGGCATTCGATCCGGAACTCATAGCTGTGCTTGCTTTCTGATGGCAGGGTCAACTGCCCGGCTTTCTGAAATCGTTTCGAGCGCTTCCGTCGCGCCGAGTTGTTTGAGTTCTCTAACAGCAGATCGTCGGAGAGGACCGGCGATGCCGTTGGCCTGTGCGAGTGTGCTGAGTTGGTTGACGGCACGTATCCGCCCCAGCTCACGGACCGCCTCCTGACGCATCTCGCGGGGGGCGACCTTCGTGACTGCTTGCCGGAATAGCGATCGTTCGTCCGGCATAGTCAATCGGCTAGCCCCACTTCTTCCGCGTCGTCAGCATCCGTCGCATCCATCCCTTCGTCCACTGGTTCGAGGTCGAACTCCGGGAAGCGGTCCTCGAAGGCATCCCAGTCGTCGTTCATCTCTTCGTCGGTCAGTGTAGCTGCATCGAGATCCGTACGGAGCGTGTCGTGGTCCATGTCGGTACCGATAAGAACGAGTTGGGTTCCTCTGTCACCCCACTCCTCGTCCCACACCTCCTCTAGCTGAGGATTGGCCTCGAAGTAGGCCTCGCGCTCTTCAGTTGGAAGCGCTGCAATCCATTCGCCGGCAGGTGCGATTCGGATAGAGTGGCCAGCAGCATCGATTCCAAGTGCCATACCCTCACGCCCTGCGAGCCAGAAATGGCCCTTTGACCGGACCACATTGGTCGGAAACTCGTCCAGCAACTCGGCGAATCGCTCGGGGTGGAATGGCTGGCGAGATTCGAACACAAACGATGTGACGCCGTGTTCCTCCTCGGCAGACTCGTGTGGTTCCTGCAGTTCCTGTATCCAGCCAGCGGACTGACTCGCTTCTTCGAAATCGAACCGACCAGTATCGACGATTGCCTCCGGATCGACGGCACCGTGTTCGGTTCGGATGATCTCCGCGCGTGGTTGTAGCACTTCGATCATTTCTTCCATCTCGTCGAGCGTCTCCTCGTCGACGAGGTCACACTTGTTCAACAGGAGGACGTCGCAGAACTCGATCTGTTCGACCAAGAGGCTTCCTAGATCCTTCTCGGTGTCGCCGTCCATCAGCGACTCCTTCGAATCGAACGTGGTCCAGAACTGGTGGGCGTCAACCACAGTAACCGTTGTGTCGAGTTCGTAGTAGTCCATCACCTCGATGCCAGTCTCCTCGTAGAACTCTGTGGGGTCGAGGTCTCCTTGGTCGAATCCCATGGTGAGCGTCTGGGCGACGGGCAACGGTTCGGCGACGCCCGTTGATTCGATGACCAGGTAGTCGAACTCGCGGGCTTGTGCCAGCTTCGCGAGCGCGTCCAGCAGGTCGCCGCGTAGCTCACAGCAGATGCAGCCGTTCGACAGTTCGATCAGGTCCTCGTCGTCCTCCGAGATGTCCGAGTGTTCGGCGACGCGCTCGGCGTCGACGTTCACCTCGCCCATGTCGTTGACGAGGACCGCGATGTCCAGGTCTGTTCGCGTGTTCAAGAGGTTGTTCAGCACAGTCGTCTTGCCCGCGCCGAGGTTGCCGCTCAGCACGGTGACGGGAATCGTCTCTCTACTCATCTGTTAGTAAATAGAGAGCGCATATTATTTATAATTGTCTGTATACTACCCTATGTTGCTAACAGTGACACCAGAAGAAGCCCGTAAACACGAGTCGCTCGACGTAGTGATCGTCGGGGCAGGTGCCGCTGGCGTCGGTGTTGGGGCCATCTTCGCGGATCTTGGTCTCGACTCCTATGCCATCCTCGAGCGAGGCGAAGTCGGAGCGTCGTTCCGACGGTGGCCAGACGAGATGCGCCTCATCACGCCATCGTTTCCCAGCAACAGTTTCGACTGCCGCGACCTCAACGCCGTCACCACCAACACCTCGCCCGAATTTACGCTCGACCGTGAACACCCGACCGGCGGAGAGTACGCCGAATATCTCCAAGGAGTCGTCGAGTTTCACGACTTACCCGTCCAAACCGGTGTAGACGTGGAGTCGTTACAACGCCACGACGACAGGTTCTCAATCCAACGACACGACGACGGATTCATACTCCACACGTCAACTGGCGTCATCCAGAGTCGATTCGTCATCTGGGCGGCCGGGCAGTTCGGGCAACCGAACGACGATCCGTTCCCCGGCGCGAATCACTGCGTCCACAACTCCCGAGTCGAGTCCTGGAGTGCGTTCGCTGACGAGTGTATCGAAGACCCCATCGTCGTCGTCGGCGGGTACGAGAGCGGTATCGACGTGGCCCTCGCACTTGCCGACCTGGGTCACGAAGTGCTCGTTGTCGACGAGGACGGGCCGTGGCAGTTCCGGGGACCGGATCCGAGCGAAGTCCTCTCCCCATACACGAGCCAGCGGTTACAGGATGCATTCGAACACGACGCACCGATCGCACTCGAAGACGGAATCCGAGTCGAGCGCGTCGACGTCGAGGAGGGAACGTTCGACGTAATCGGGACCGACGGCGCGTCGTTTACAACACGGAATCAGCCAGTGCTCGCGACTGGATTCGAGAGCGGACTCGGCCTCGTCGACGAATACTTCCAGTTTGAGAATGGCCAGCCCCAGTTGACCGAACGGGACGAGTCGACCATCACTCCCGGCCTGTTTCTCGCCGGTCCACAGGTCGCGCACAACGGCCAGCAGTTCTGCTTCATCTACAAATTCAGACAGCGCTTCGCCGTCGTGGCTGACGAAATCGCCTCCAGACTCGATGTCGACCGAACTGTCCTCGACGAGTACCGTGAGAAGAACATGTTCCTCGAGGATATGTCCTGCTGCGAACCCGACATATGCGACTGCTAATCATGACACGAAATACTTCGCAGAAAGACAGTGGAACCGAGCAGTCGAATGATTCGAGAGACGACGACCGACACGTCTGCCGGATGACGGGACGCGAACAGGGTCTCGTCGGTAAGTACGACATCTGGCTCTGCCGGCAATCGTTCCGGGAACTGGCTCCGAAGATGGGGTTCAAAAAATATGACTGACGCACGGAACTTCACTGACAACGTCCCATCGACCGAGAACGATGGGAAGGAAACCGTCGTGGTCGTCGGCAAGGAGAGTGTCGGGAAGTCGGAACTCGTTGCTGGCCTCTCCGGGGCGACGCCGACGACTGGGAACTTCCGCCGAACGACCGTCGATGTCAAGCGATACGAGTCTGACGAGTTCGTCTTCGTCGACACACCCGGCATCCTGCTCGGGACAGACACCGAGACCATTCGGACGGCGATCAGCGCCGTCGAAGAGACCGAGACCGTGTTACTCGTCGTTCGTGCGACGAACATCGACGACGATCTCGAAGACCTGCTGCCGCTGGTGCAGGGAAAGGTCGGAGCCATCGCAGTGACGTTCTGGGACAAAGTGGAGAACCCGACCGAAGCACGCAGTAACCGACCCCACCCTACTTCGCTCGGCCTTGCGGCCTCGCTCGTTGAGGGTAGCGTGGGACCGTAGTGACTAAGAAAAGTTTTGAATATGCTTCCCGTAATGTTTACTGTAATCGAGACTCGTCTACTTCTTCGGCGCGTTCAGCAAGTAGATGAATCAGCTGCTGTATGGTGATTTTCTCCTCCTGTAGGAGTGTTGCATCGACGGCATACTCGATTGCTTCAGCGTAGCTGGAGCAATCGTGATCTGCCATGATTCGTGTGAGCTTTGTCGCCAAGCTATCGCTAATTGTGACGGTTGTATAGCCTTCTGGAGGCATATTTCGTCCGTATAACCGCTATACAGTAAAGAATACGGTATTATCCCCTATTTCATTCAGAACTTTCTTGAATCACTATAGTTGTGGGATGAACCGACAATATGTAACAAATCATGTCTTAGAAGTTACCGTGCGTGGGAAACTGGCAGTTGACTCGGTGTTTGCCACGGCGAGAGCCGAAATCAAACACGTAAGCCGACCACGCCGACAGTCGGTAACCAATCAGGTAGCTCGAAGCCCTTCACGGGGTACGAGTAACGGCTTCGTGGCAGAGCCACTGGCTGACTGTCCAGAAACCTTAGATTCCCAACCATCCGAATCGACGGGAGTAACATAAGAACCTCGGGAAGCCCACGACTTCAGTCGTGGGAGGATATCACTTGTAGAGCAATGGTATTTATATGACGTCAATACATTCTATTTGTGGTGACGGTGCCACAGTGGCGGACACTGATTGTAGCTCTCGTGATTCTCCTAAGCGGCGTGACAACCGGCGTTAGCGCAACACCGGCCGCATCGCCGACGCAGACGAACGAGACAAACACCTCAGTACCATCCCATGTGGACCCCATGACGATCCAAGTTAAGGGCGATAGTCAACAGATTGCTGATCGACTGACCGCACAGCTTGGCAGGCAGCTCACGAATGGGGTTATCGCTCTGAGTGAGCAAAACTACACGCGAGCCGAGCAACCACTTGCAGCGAGCTACACAAAGAACCTGTCGCGATATGGGTTGGTTGCGGCCGACGTGGATGAAGCTGCACTTGTCGAAGAGTTCAATCTCACACGCACCCACCAACGTGAATTGGTCGAAAGCGTCCGTGAGGCAGAAACCCTGGCTACCGCCTATCAGGAGGCCCTCACAGCCGATGATGAGGCAGCCGCTCAAAATGCGAGCCGGGAGCTGCTTGCGGTCGCCGCTGAGGTTAATCAGACAGCAAACACACTCGACCAGCAATACGATGTGCTCGCGAATGAAACGGACCTCTCGTTGACTGAAGCGCGCGTTGCCCTGACTGAAGTACAGCTGATAACCCAGCAGGCGACGGCCGAACTTCGCGACCGCGAGTTTACGAGGACCAATCTCACAGTATCAGTCAACCGAACCCAGATTGCTACAACGCGCCCCGTACAGGTGCGAGGCCAACTCGTAACAGCTACTCGTGAGCCACTCAGTGACAAAACAATTCGCCTCCAATTCGGCGGTGAGCAGATCACGACTCAGACGACAAGCGCCGGCCGGTTTGAGGTGACGTATCGCCCGGTCGTCGCAACAATGAGTGCGACAACGCTTCGCGTGTCGTATACGCCCGACGCTGGGGCACCATATCTCCCTACAGCGGCGACGGTGCCCGTAACGATTAGTTCACAGACACCCGCACAGATTCGCCTCGAGACGCAGCCATCGACCATCCGATACGGCGAGACAGTGACAACAACTGCACGCGTCATAATTCCAGCGGTAGATACGGCATCGAAAACCGACGTACCGCTCGTACTGCGGCTTGCCGACCAGCGTCTCGCCACAGCAACGACAACGACTGATGGTCAAGCTACACTGACACCATCGCTCCCAGGGACGATCCCAGCCGGAACGTCACCACTCGCTGTCGCCGTTGCACGATCAAATCTGGCGATTGCGCCGACCGAGACGACCAGCACCGTCCGCATTCAAACGACGCCGACCACGGTGACAGCAGAAGCCAGCAGCGGTGACAACGCAACGGTAGTTTCTGGCCGCCTCGAAACGGCCAGCGGGGCCGGACTCAGCGGCTATCCAATCGTCATCAGCCAGGGCGATCAACAGCTCACAACAGCAACGACCGGGACAGACGGCACATTTGAGACACCGGTGACGCCTCCGGCGACGACAATGTTCGGACAGGTTGGAGGCGAAGCCACTGTCGCGTTTCGAGCAACCGGGACGAATCTTGAAGCCAGTGAAACAACTATTATCATCACACCGCGAGGACAGTCGCAGCCGCCAGCAGAAGAACCAGCTGCGTGGATGTTACCAGTCTCGCCGTGGCTGCTTGGGGGGATACTCGGTGTTGGGGGACTGCTTCTACTGCTGGCTATCATCGCTCGGCGACGGGGGTGGCGTATCCGCACACCAGCCCCGGCAAGAGAAGCTACAGCGGACTCCCGCGACCAGACTGCCAGTCACTCCTCTACCAGCACCACCAAGACGGAGAGTATAGACTCGCACGTATCAACGTCGCTTGGCACTCGCATCTGGGAACTCTTGTTTGTGGGCCTCCCCGACCGAGCTATCCAACTTGGATACGTAGTCGTCCGAAATCGTGTCGGCCGCTCAATAGGCGTCCAGCATGCCGCCACCCACCGAGAGTTCGCAGCACGTGTTCGGAATACCGCGTCAGTGTGGGCCACGACGCTAGATACGCTGACCGATGCGTACGAGCAGGCTGCGTATGCGCCGGGAACACTTTCAGGTGAAACGACCGACAAAGCGATCACGCTCATTACAGAGGTGCTAAGCCGAGGTGGAGACTCTACTCGCCAGCGGGAGGGAGACGACACCCCCCGAGCGGCAGGTGGGGCGGACAGAGATAACTAATCCACGGGGAGAACCTTGGGGTTGCCCCCGAGGTGGTTGACTCACTCCACGCGCAGGCGCGCAATGAATCCGAACAGAATAAGAATTACAGCAGCAGTGATAGCTAATACAGTTGAGGGTAGTCCAGTTGACGGCTGGTGGACATTAGTCTGGTTTGATGATGACTCCTGCAATGTCCCATTGGAAGTCTGAGTTGGAGTTTCCAGGCTAGCGTTTGCTGCCGGTGAAGAATCCCGACTAGCGCGAGTTGTGTTTTCTTGAGTCGGTTCAACGGTTGTTGAGTTCGGCGGTTTAACGAAGCGAGATGTGACTCGATCTGTTGTCTCCCCATCAGACACGACAAATGTGTAAGTTCCGGGAGAGATTCCACTCGTATCGAACGCAGTGCTGTATGTACCGTCTGTTTCCCACTTAGGGAGAGTGTCTGTAACGATAGGCGTCCCAGCTGCGGTGGTCAGTTCAACACGAAGTGCCGTCTGATCGGGATCACGGTTGGTTTTGCCAGCAATGACTAATCGCTCGCCACGTGAGACTGGGGTCATCCCTGCTGTTGACTGGTTAGCTGGCCCGACACGCGTGATCGAAATCATAGCATCTGTGAGGCGAAACGTGCGAGACACGACCTGGTCGTCGCTCGCGTTCGGCCGCGTTGTCGCCGATAAAAGCCGGTCTTGCACTTGCTTACCGTCACCAGTGGCGTCTGTCGCAAGGTATTCAGATAACCCATCGACCGTCGCTGGGTTCCCATTGGGAAGACGTGTCCTATCTCCGATACGACCGTCGCGGCCAGGAGAGACAACATACAGCTGAATGGGTCCCTGAGCCAGTGGTTCGAGCGGTATATCCTCACGAGCAAAATCGTCTCCATCAGCGTCTACTGTTCGGACAACCGTTGACCCCCGTTCATCGATGGCAGTGATCATAACGTCGTTTGTACCAGGAGCACGCCCCGTAACCGTGACAGCGCCATCTGTTTCAGCAATCTGCGCATTATAAGTTGAAACACTGGCTGTAAGCTTATCAACAACAACAGAGACTGACTGATCATCACTAGCAGCCTGCGCGAAGTCGGCAGAAGAGATTGTTCCGTTTGTTCCCGACCCTGCAGTGAGAGCAGGCGTCACAGCTTCAGCGTCAATCACACCGAGTCGATACCGACCGGGAAATGAGAGGCGCTGGTTCCCCGAACCGGTCCCAGCTGTCAAGTCTACATCTGTACGATCAAATTTGTCACCAGCAGCTGAGACCACCCGGTCGCCGTCAACAATGATTGGGTGCCACTCACCCTCGTCGTATGCGTACAGGCGCACCGCATCAACCCCACTGGTTTCGCCGGCAATGCGAACGGTTTCCTGAGGAGTATACTGCTCTGGGACGTCGGCCAGCGTAACAGTAGCCTCGCGAACTGCCACTTCTGTGTCGTCGCGAATGGGTATCGCTGAGACTGGTGTGTTATCAAATTCACTATTATTGGTTCGAGAAGCATGCAAATTAATATTGACCGATGTGTCATCAAGAAAGGCAGTATCAATCTGACCGGTAGCCTCGGTATCGTCGATTTGCAAAACGGCATATGCATAGGCCGCGTTTGTCGCGTTTACCGTATCAAGTCCAGCAACAGCACTCGTCGTACCGTCCGCTAACGCGTATCCGATGCGCGTGGTCTCTGAAACGTTTCGAAAAAGCTGTTCCGTCGTAGTAATATCTTGACGGAACTCTCGACGGTCAATCGTGACTATGTGGTACTCCTGATTAAGACCGTCTGTAATAGTAAATTCAGCATATTCACCACGAGTGATATTTGCACTTGCAGTCTCTATTGCAACTGATTCAGACTCAAGTAGAGTAAAATCATACGAAGGCCCGCCAATGCTGTCTGCCCCTTTAAAATTGATCGTATATGTTCCTGGTTGTTCACCCTCTAATTCAAGTCTGATACTATCTGTCCCACTTTGGGCATCAAAAATTGCCGAGCCGTTGAGGACCTCATCAGTTACGTCATCTCCATCAGGATTTGTTATTTCAATCTCAAGATGTTCTGCTTCGGGGAAGTTCCATGTCGCAGTAACTGTTGGTACGGCGTCTCCAAGCCGACCTGATGGAATACGTGTAACCTCATCTCCATTAAGCTGAAGTTCAGCTGTCGTAACACGCGACTCTTGAAGCGTGATTTCAAAATTACCACTTCCCCTTCCTTGGTTTTCAGCGTATGTTCCAGGGAGGCTAGTCTCTTCAGTATCTACTTCCGCCTCCAAAGCGAGTCCAGATTTTTCTCCTCCTACTTTTATGAGCGATTCTCGACTTATCTCTGTACCGTCATTATCCACAAACGTTAGATCATCTTCACCTTGATAGACAGTCGTGCCATTAAACACCAGATCAGTAGACGGTGTCCGTGAAACAGTATCCGTATCATACACCACCGGGACCGATATTGTCTGGTCAGTGACCCCATCAACTGAATCAAGAGAGACTGTGACACGGCCTGCATCGGCCGGTGACAGCGCAGAGGTGTTGTGTGTGTACTGTATCGTAATATCTGTAGTCACGTTACCAGTGCGCTGCCCCTCGTCTGAAACAGTAAACACATGAACAGTGCTATTATTGATCTGACCTGCAGTAGCTGAAACATCAGTGCCGGTAGCACTGACGGAACCAATTGTGGTAGTGACACCCCCACCAGTAGCGGCAAGGTTGCTCAGATCTGCGGTGAGGGTGTTCGTGCTATTGTTAATAGTAATAGTAAATGAAAGACTCTGTGTGACGTTCGTGCGGTCAATGAGGACTGGTTCTGCTGCTTGGCTTCCGGAAACCGTATCAACTGCACCTGCTGCCGGTAGCAGTACCCCGGTGATACTGAATATGATGAGTAGTGCAATGAATGCCGCAATACGCGCTACCATTGGCATCGTTGGGAAATCATATGTTACACTGCGTCAAGACGCAGCCCTGAACTTTGAGTGTCAATAGCGCTTTATTCTATCCTAATAATAAAAACCCAGCGAAGCGATAAGATGAATTGGAACCCAATAGACAGATTGAACAGGTATGATGCCACAATCTTTCGTACCATCTTTTGCGCTCGCACAGAGAGAGTTCGGTACTGGCATCCGAGGATTGAAACCAATATACCGAGTATTGGTAGTATGGTCAGCTCTCGTCTGACTGTGGTTGTCACCGTGTCTTGTCTTCTCATCAGTCTGTTCGCGGGTGTTAGTGCTGCTACCAGTGAATATGATATCACTGTTGAATCCGGTGAGGTCACCGTTCCAGAGCGGACAGTATCTGTTGGTGGACAACAATTCACCGTGACATCGGTAGCTCCAGTCGCCCCTGATAGTGCCCGCCTTCCGGTCCGCGTCAGTGCGCCTGCCGGGGGCAACTATGACGTGATTCTGTATAATAATAATCCGGGAATAGAACAGTATCAGCCAGGATTTCAGGGGTCAAATACTACGGTGTTTGGGATTAGCAACCTCCCCGCCGGAACGTACGCCATTGTGGCTGACACGCGGGAGGTTGAAGCGGTACAACCGGTCGTTATTGAGGCATATGAAACAACACTGTCTGTTCCTGAGACAGTTCCACAAGGAGAGAGATTTACTGCCGACATCAGCCTTAGTGGTACAACTCCGGCCCCGGCTGCGGTTGATGTCGTCATTGCTAACGCCTCAGTGAATGAGCGGATCCGGGCAACAGCGGTGGGTTCCGGTGCCTATACCGCAGAGATACCCGCAGGGTACGCAGTAGGTGAATACCGCGTGTATGCGGCTGTGCGTAACTCAACAACAACAGGATCGGCTAGCGTCACCGATATCCTCTCAATGAGCGGTGAGCGAACTGTGCGCGTGACTGCGACGGACGAACCAACTGACCAGCAGAATACAACCAACACAACACCCACGGAAGTTTCAAGCTCAACAACAAACGCATCTAATAATACCACAGCCGAATCATCAACAGAGCCAGCGTCGCCGAAAAATGCGACAAATCTATCTGACTCCGTCATGCAGAACGGTACCGATACAACAACTGATGAGACGCCAGGATTTGGAATCCTCAGTGCGTTGGGTGGGATGCTCATTGCGATGTTACTAGCTTGGTGGAGATGTACGCCACTGTCCGCCTGACACGCGCCCGAACGGATGTCTTAATCGAATTAAACCTGTAAGCAAATGTGACTTTCGGTTGGATAGCATTTGTCGGATTCATCCCCGCCGTGAACGGCGGGGCTTTCTCCTCGATTTCCTGTAACCATCCCAACCCAGTGGTGCAGTGCCGTGGGAATCTTCGCCCTTCGAGGCGGAGGCGATGTCAAGTATTATCTTCAACTGTTTCGGCTGCAGTGGCTGTCAATTCTCCACTGGGGGTTGGAACTGATGCGACAAGATCAGAGATAATCTCTGCTTGGGTCTGCCCGCTGAGCTCTGCTTCAGTAGTACGGATAACGCGGTGCACAAGTACGGGTGCTGCCAATATCTTAATATCATCTGGAATGACATATGCACGGCCGCGGATAGCAGCCCGCGCTTTAGCTCCGACAAGAAACGCGATCGATGCCCGTGGAGAGCTTCCGTGCTGAAGGGCAGCTGCCTCTCGCGTTGCAGTAACAAGATCGAGAATGTACTCTTTGACATTGTCAGCAATAAACACATCATCGACGGTATTACGAGCACGTTGGACCGCCTCCATGCTGATCGCCTGCTCAACGGACTCAACGTCGATTGGGGGACTAGCATCGAACTCATCTAACACCGTCCGCTCGACTGGTCGCTCGGGAAGTTCTACCGTGTATTTGAACCGGAAGCGGTCGCGCTGGGCTTCTGGCAGTTCGAAGACGCCTTCCATCTCGATTGGATTCTGGGTGGCAACAACCATGAACGGCCGTGGCAGTTGGAGAGTGGTGCCGTCAATCGTCACTGTCGATTCCTCCATCGCCTCTAACAGCGCGCTCTGTGTTTTCGGCGTTGCACGGTTGATTTCATCAGCAACAACCATGTTGGCAAACACAGGCCCTCGGCGACGTTCGAACTCACCAGTCTGCTGACGATATACGTTTGTCCCGGTGATGTCAGCCGGCACCATATCTGGCGTCATTTGGATCCGACTATACGAGAGGCCCACCGCTTGTGAGAATGCCCGGGCAATACTTGTCTTGGCAACGCCAGGCACTCCCTCTAATAACAGATGGCCATCGGTTAAGAGTGCAATCGTCAGCCCCTCAATGACCTCATCGTTGCCCACAATCACTGAGGCCATTGCGTCGTGTAAGCGCTCGTAAAGTTCGGCTGGACTACTCATTCTGTATCTTTTGAGTCGTGCGGTAACATGTCAGTTATGATTTGTGTGAGCTGGTCGGCGTCGACGTCGGGGTACTGTGCTGCAACGGCAGTTCGGATCGCTTGTTCATCGACCACCGGCTGCGGACGTATTGCGACGACATCTGCCACCCATACTGGTATCCGTTGTTGAATGGCAGGTGGAGTCAGCCGGCTGAACCCCTGTCGTAGTGTGATCGCTGTCGCCGGCCACGACCATAGGATCCCCCACCCCCATATAACAACCAGGCTTCCTATGACTGACTGAAGTAGTGGCGTGGTGCGTAGCCGGTAGATGGCGACTGCAACTGTCGGTCGTCCTCCGACTTGCGAGTAATCAACGAGCACCGTCGGCGTCGTGGTTACCACCCCCTCGACGAATGCCCGGTTATCCGTTTCCTCCAGCATTGTATTAATAAACAAACTCGGGTCACCGATGGCAACTACCGTCCCCGCCCCAACGGTCTCAGTTGTAATAACGGGGTACGCAGCGAGCCGATCACCTGCTGACAGCGTGCCCGTTGCGTTCTTATCAATGTACGTGAGAGGACTGGTCCTTGCAACAACCGTCGCAGCGCCTGGGTTGACAGCTGTCCCACCATTTAGTGTAAGCGTCGATACATTCGTCGTATACGGACTTCCAGAGACGTTGGTGACTCGTGGCAGTGTTGGGGCACGATAGAAGGTGCGTTCATCTCGCAGTTGGCCCCCATCGAACCGTGCCGTGGCCCCGGTCGCGTTGAGCAAAGCGTTCCCGTATGGACCGTAGTCGTCTGCCACAATTAGTGTTCCCCCTGTCTCTACGAATGATCTGAGTTCAGCTGCCTCGCCTGAGGTATACGCGTCTGTCGGGCCGACGATAACTACCGTTGTCGTTGCCGGCGACAACCCCTCGACTGTCGGTGGCGTCAGAGTGATGCGTGCCCCCTCTGTGTCGGCCACGGTCTCTCGAAACTCACTTGTTCCGTCCCAAGCGGGATTGTACGCCCCGAAGGCGGCTGAAGACGTACTCGCTGCAATTAGCCACGTAAGTCCAATACAAATTACCAACACGTACAGCGTGACCCGTGGAATTGCTGGACGTGACATTTAGCTACAATTGAGGGTGCCAGTCTCCTTTCTCAGCGAGCCTAAGCAACGCGAGCAAGGAGGGGAGACGGTGTCCGCACTAGTTTTGTCTATCGTCTCCGATGGTACGATGTTTCGAATACGTCGCCCGCGGAGTCCATGACTATCCTCAGAAATCGAATACTTTTGCTGTGCGAACATGAGCGCTGCGCTTGTTAGTGCGGTGCCCACGTTGGGTGCAAGCCCCGACACCGAAACAAGAAGCCCTACTCTCGGCAAACAAGGGGCGAGTAGCTCCAAGCGCGGTAGGAAGGGGTAGTTCATAGCGTTCCCTCAGGAAGAATTTCCAGTATCCGCTGGACGACGATGTAGCCAAAGATGCTCAATCCAAGCAGGATAATCGGCACCAGTCGCCGCCGCCAGCGCGGAGTGATATTAAACGGGGCGGTCAGTTCAATGACGACTAGTAACCCGATAAGCGATATCACAAAGACCAACTCCAATGTGAGCGCATTCAGCAATGCAAGACACACAATCGCCGTCAGCATCCAGCCGACGACACCATGTATGAACCGTAGCCGTCGGTCTGTTTGCATTAGATATATCTTTGTGGCTATGCATATGAATCCAACGAGAGCGACAATTTGATACAGAGACAAGCGCATATCCACGTCTTCAGGCGGGGGTTGAGCGACACTTGGTCCGTTTGTCCCGGTGGATCGAAACTCGTGGCCCCGTTTACGGAGAATTGAGGAGAAAGCCTCGCGCTTTAGCGCGGTCGCAAATCGTCGCTCTTGTGAACGCTGTATCCCCTCCCTGCTCGCGCCTTTCCTTCGGTCGGCGCTCGCTGAGGAAGGGGGCTTAGCGCCTCAATTCAGCTAAAAGAGCGAGAGAACGCCGCGACGTGGAGGAGGACATCAAGAGTCACTTGTTTTTCCTACTACTTCCCATGTTAGGGTGTCATAAAACGATTCACACACCTCAGTAGCTTCCCGAAAACCGGTGTCTGAGTGGTAGAAATTATTGCTGCTATTCAGAAGCAGCAACAGGAGTCCTCTCAACCGGTATCGGAAAACCATGCCAACCGTTCTATGACACCCTGTCCCATGTATTAATTGCCCAACTTCTAAGTAACGATGTTTAAATGACATGTGTATGCAGAGGATATCGCCCCTCCGCACCCTCTGGTTCATATGCGTGATTGCTTGTATACTGTATACAGGTGCTTATGTAGGCATGCCTGGCGCTGAGTTGACTGCGACTACTGCCGCTTTGACGGGGTCCATAGATGCTCCTGAGTCGGCAGTGGCCACAAGGCAGTCGTCTAACGCGTTACAACCTTCGAACGGTACTGACACTGACGGCGATGGAGTTACCGACCAGCGTGAACGCGAGCTGGGTACTAGCGTGTACTTGACCGACACTGATGCGGACGGCATCAGCGACGGGACAGAGACGAACGGGGGCCAACGGATCGATACTGACGGTGACGGCACAATTGATGCACTTGATACCGACTCGGACGGCGATGGCCTCCTTGACAGCGAAGAAGGCGCAACCAGCGACGGTGTCCCAAGTATCAACCTAGATAGCCCTCCCGACACTGATGATGACGGCACCCTAGATTTCAGAGATACCGATGCTGACGGCGACGGGGTCCCAGACAGAATCGAAGGAGCAGGAGACATTAATGATGATGGCGTTGCTAACTATCGCGACACAGACGCTGATGGAGACGGCATCAACGACACGATTGAGGGCACAAACGACACTGATAGCGACGGCTTACCCAACTTTGTTGACACTGATGCCGATGCCGACGGTATCAACGATACTGTAGAAACAAATGGGACAGGAACACTGGTTGACACCGATAGTGACGGGACGCCGGACTTCATTGATAGGGATGCTGACGGTGATGGCATCCCAGATGCGATCGAAGGCGTTGATGACGTAGACGACGATAGCATCCCTAACTACCGCGATACAGACGCCGACGGGGACGGTAAACCGGATCGTATTGAAGGCGTCAATGATATTGACTCTGACGGCACTGCAAACTTTATTGACCCGAATGACAGTGTCGGGCCGAATGGAGACCGTGACGGTGATGGGCTCAGTAACAGTCTAGAGCAGACACTCGGAACTGACCCACGAGATCGGGATAGCGACGGAGACGGTATTAGTGACGCTGTTGAGACGAATCGAGGGCAGTCAGTTGATACTGACGGTGACGGCACTATCGATGCACTTGACACTGACTCGGATGATGACGGGATTCAGGACGGAACAGAAATCGACCACCCAGCAATTACTCTTGATAATCAAAGTATTCTCGGTCCCAGTGAGGCAACCCAGAC
>ERZ1034486.131-NODE-131-length-22276-cov-4.321453_pt1 | contig 22276 bp, 11 predicted proteins | sample MGYA00520683_ERZ1034486 | MGnify/ENA primary metagenome ERZ1034486 (study PRJEB33760, sample SAMEA4777685) | hypersaline lake metagenome | biome: hypersaline environment; feature: brines | place: Spain | collected 2012-08 | depth 0 m ...
TGGAGGGCCTCTATTCGAACACGATCAACGACGTCACCTTCCGCAACATCAACCTGGAGGCGCCGACGCCGGGCGGCACCAGCGACGGCCAGTACCCGATCGAGGGATCGAAGTACGGACGGCCGTTCTACGGCACGCCGGGCGGCGACGTCAACCGTGTAAGCGAGCGCTTCACCAACGCCATCCTGCTCGAAAATACCGACGAGGGGTACCAGTACAGCCTCACCGGCGAGATTCAGCGGAACGTGCGCGAAGGGATTGGAGGATCGCTCTCGTACACCTACACCCGCGCCGAAAACGTGAACAACGGCTCCTCGAGCCGCGCCATCTCCAACTGGCAGTTCAACGAGAACAAGGACATTAACGACCCGAGCCTGGGAACGGCCGACTACGAGATCCGGCACCGGATTCTCGGAACGCTAAACTACACGTTCACCTACGCCGACCGCTTCGGGACCACCCTCGGACTCATCTACGAGGGGCGCTCCGGCGAGCCGTTTAGCTGGATCTACGACGGCAACGCCAACGGCGACACACAGACGCTCAACGACCTCGTGTACGTGCCCGAGAACGAGTCGGACATCATTCTAGAGAGCGACAACTGGGACCTGATGAACGCCTTTATCGAGGGGAATGAGGCGCTCGACGACGCCCGCGGGTCGGTCATCGACCGCAACACCGCTCGCGCTCCCTGGCAGAACATCCTCGACGTGCGGCTTTCGCAGCGGATCCAGACGTTCGAGGGCCAGCGGATTGAGTTCATCGCCGAGGTGGACAACTTCCTCAACCTCCTGAACGACGACTGGGGCCGGATCGAGAACACGAGCTTCAACAACATCACGGCCTGGGCCTTCGAGGGCTACGTGACGCCCGACGAGGTGGGCACGCGAGAAAACGGCCGCATCCTCACGGAAGACGACGTGGGCAAGCCGCGCGTCAACTTCGAGGAGGAGACCGTCCGCGAGAAGCTGAACGGCGATCAGTTCTTCATCCAGGACATTCCGTCCCGCTGGCGTGCCCGCTTGAGCATCAAGTACACCTTTTAACTCGCGCAGCGCTTCAATTTGCGCGGCGCCCGCCGTCCTCGCGGCGGCCCGTCCTGCCCTTCGCTGTCCTGCAACCCGCAGAATGCCTCCCCGCCATGCACACGCCCTCTTCGCTTCGCCTCCCCGCGCTTCTTCTCGCCGTCGCCCTGCTGGCCGCCGGCTGTGACAGCTTCGACAGCGGCACGTCGCCCACCGAGGCGACGGGCGGCAATCCCACGACGATCTCGTTTGAGACCGACAACATCTCCATCACGGAAGAGTCCGGAGAGGTGACCCTGCCGGTCACAATCGAAAACCCGCCCAACGACACGGTGGCCGCTGAGGTGCTCTACGCCGACGGCCCGAGCGGAACCAGCCCCGCCGACTTTGGGCTGGAGGGCAGCCGAAACGTCGGAAACGGGTACGTGGCCGGCACCGTCGTCTTCCCGGACACCGCCACCACCGGCAACACGCAGACCCTCACCCTCAACATCGCGGACGACGAGCCGAACGAAGACCAGGAAGACGGGGTCTTCGTCTTTCAGAATGTGACCAACGCGTCCGTGGGGGACATCGACCAGCTCACCGTCGCCATCGGGGCCATCGAGATTTTCTTCAAGGACTTCTCGTCCGAGGACCTCTCCCGGCTGTCGGTCGTCAACGTGACCGACGGAAACGGATGGGGCGTAAGCAGCTTCGACGGCAATTTCTACGCGGTCGCCAATGCCTTCGGCGGCGCAGAGGCATCGGACAGTTGGCTCCTGACTGCCCCAATCAACTTCAACGAGTTTGAGGGAGAAACCCTGACCTTCCGCAACGCCAAAAACTTCGACGACGGCGGTCTGGAGCGTGGTCTTCAGGTCAAGGTCTCGACCGACTACGACGGGTCCGGCAATCCGCAAGACTTCACCTGGATTGACGTCTCCGACCAGGTCCAGAGCTACTCGCAGGGCGGCTACGAATTCGTGTCCTCCGGCGAGATTGACCTTTCCGGCGACCAGTTCCAGGGCGACAGCGTGTACATCGCGTTCCGTTACATCTCCAGCGGGACCGGTGGGGGCTCGTCGGAAGAGTGGCAGGTCGACGACATTCGGGTCGTTGGGCGCTAGACCACGCACGACCCGGTCCTGCCGGAATCTGATCCTGCCGGAATCTGATCCTCACTGCCTCGTACCAACCGTCTACGACCCAACGACCTATGCGACATCTCTATAGCGCGATCTTGCTCGCCCTCGCCACTGGCGTTTTCCTGAGCGGGTGCGACAGCGGCGGCGGCTCTGTGCCCAGCGACCTTGGCGACAGCACGTCCGTCGGCTTTGTGGAAACCTCGGCGACCCTGGTGGAAGGAAGCGACGAGGCGTACGCCCTCGAAATCGTGGCCGACGACCCGGGCTTCGAAGAGGTGCGGTTCGACCTCTCGGTGGACGAGGCGCAGAGCACCGCTGCGTTGGGCGAGGACCTGACGGGCCTGACGGGGGATACCACCGTGGTCTTCCCGCGCTCGGCGACGAGTGGCGGCACCGTTGCCATTCCGCTGACGGTCGTGGACGAGCCGGTCGACGAGGTCGGGTTCCTGGAAGGATCGGAAACCATTGCCTTCACGCTGGCGCCGGCCGACACGCTGGCCCCGGAGATCGACGAGGGAGCGGCGAGCCTCACGCTCACGATTGAGGAGGACGATGCGCCGCTCACGGTGGAGGAGGCCCGGGCGCGTCCTTCGAATGGGCGGACGGTGACCGAGGGCATTGTCACTCGCGTGGAGGCGGACGGGGCGTACGTGCAGGACAACACCGGTGCTTTCTTCGCCTTCGGCAGCGACTTTGCCGGCTCGGTAAGCACGGGCGACTCGGTGCGCGTCGACGGCGAGGTCGGGTACTTCAACGGCCTGTTCCAGGTCAGTGACGTAAGCAACGGCCCGCAGACCCAGGTCCTTTCGTCGGGCAACGCGCTGCCCGCGCCGCAGGGCGTGTCCCTGTCCGACGTCGTCAACAACGGAGAAGAGTACGAAAGTGAGCTGATCCGGGTCGAGAACTTCGCGATTGACGCGGGCGGCGATCAGAATTTCCAGGGGGGCGTGCCGGACGGGCTCTACGACATCAGCACGCAAACCGCCTCCTCGACGCTTCTGGTGACGGGCAGCTCCGGCCTCGTGGGGAAGCCCATTCCGGACCGGGGCACCTTCCGGGGGGTGCTCGGCCAATTTAATGGCTCGGGCGGAGGCGGCGATGAGCCGGACGAGGGCTACCAGCTGTTGGGCATCGACGCGGAAGACATTGAGGACGCGGTCACGCCCGCCACTGTTGCGGAGGCCCGCGCCAACGTAGGCAGCACGTTCCAAATCGACGCGACCGTCACCCGCGCCTTTGGCGACTTCGTGCGGGTGCAGGACGACAGCGGCCCGACCGGGGCCAGTGCCCTTTACATCCGCCAGACGAGCGGGGCGTTTAAGGACGACGTGCAGAGCGGCACGATCCAGCCCGGGACGCAGCTGCGCGTGGTTGGAACCGTTGGCGAGTTCAACGGCAACGTGCAGATCAACGAGGACGACCTCGCGAGCTACACGGTGCAGGGACAGGGCGCGGTGCCGACGCCCCAGAACGTAACGCTCCAGGAGCTCTCGTCCAACGGCGAGGACTACGAGGGGGAGCTGGTGCAGCTGGCCGGACTGGAGTTTCCCTCGGCCAGCGGGTCGTTCTCCGGCAGCACCTCGTACGACGTAAGCGATCCGTCCGGAACCCTCACGTTCCGTGTGCAGAGCGGCGCGGAGTCGCAGGTGGCGGGCGAGCCCATTCCCGCCGACCGCTTCACGTACACGGGCGTTGTTGGAGAGTACCAGGGAAGCTACCAGCTCATTCCCATTCAGCCCAGCGACATTGACGCGGCACAGACCGTTGCGTCGGCCCGATCGGACGGTCCCGGCACGGAGGCGACGGTGACGGTGACCGTGACGCGCGCCTTCGGCGACTTTGCCCGCGTGCAGGACGACAGCGGCCCGACTGGGGCCAGCGGCTTCTACATCCGACAGACCGGCGGTGCCTTCAAGAACGACGTGCAGGAGGGCACCATTCAGTCCGGGACGCAGCTTGCCCTCACCGGAACGATCGGCGAGTTCAACGGCAACCTGCAGATCAACGAGGACGACCTCGCCGCCTACCGGGTGCTTGGGCAAGGCTCCGCACCGGCGCCGCAGAGCGTCGCCCTCTCGGACCTCGCGAGCAACGGGGAGGACTACGAGGCGGAGCTGGTGGAGGTGACGGGGCTGACCTTTCCGAGTGCCAGCGGAGACTTTTCCAACGGGACCTCCTACGACGTGAGCGATGGGTCCACTACGTTCACGTTCCGGGTTCAGAGCGGGGCGGAGACGCAGGTGGGCGGAGAGCCCGTTCCCAGTGGCTCCTTCACCTACACGGGCGTCGTGGGGGAATTTAACGGCACCTACCAGTTCATCCCCATTTTCCCGAGCGACTACCAGTAGGCCTTTCAGCCGGCATCGTTGGACCGAACAGGGGCGGCCGTCGTTTCGGTCGTCCCTGTTGTGTTTTGAGCCTAGGCACTCCGGCGCCTCTCTTCTCTGTCGTCTATGTTCGATCAGCCCATGCGTACACTGAAACTCGCGGTCGTTCTCACTGGTCTTGCGGCGCTTTTGGGGATGGGGGCCCGTCCCGTTGCGGCACAGCAGACCATCAACGAGGCCCGCCAGCAAAGCCTGGGCACGGAGGTGACGGTGACGGGAACGGTGACCCGCGCCTATGGGGCGTACGTCCGCCTGCAGGATACGAGCGGTCCCACCGGGGCGAGCGCCATCGTCATTCGCCAGACGAGTGGGGCGAACAGCGACGCGTTTCAGGGCGACATTGCGGACAGCACCATCCAGCCGGGCACGACGCTAGAGGTAACGGGCGCGACGTCGGCCTTCAACGGCCTGATCCAGATCAACAACGACGACCTGGCCAGCTATACGGTGCAGGGGCAGGGGACTCCGCCCAGCCCACAGGCGGTGACGCTCGCGGAGCTGGCCCAGAACGGCGAGGACTACGAGAGCGAACTGGTTCGCATTGGCGCCCTTCGCTTCCCGGGCGCCTCCGGATCGTTTCAGAACGGAACCACCTACGCGGTTGAGAACGATGAAGGAGCGTCCTTCGAGTTTCGCGTGCAAGACGCCGGAGAGACGGCCCTGGGGGGCACAGAGATTCCGAAGAGCGTCTTCGCGTACGAAGGAGTGGTGGGGCAGTACAACGGAGCCGGCGGCGGCGCCAACCTGCCGAACGACGGGTACCAGCTGATTCCCGTTCGGCCGGGCGATCTCCAAGCCACAAGCTCGTTCCGTTTCGGACAGACGTTCGCCATTGCGGAGGAGGGCAGTACGTCCGTCTCGGTGAACGTGCAGGCCTTGAACACCGGCGGGAGCGAGGCGGCGGTGACGGTTGCGGTGGCCGAGGCGAGCACGGCCGGCAATGCGGACGTCACGGGATTCCAGGGCCCGCAGACGCTCACCTTTTCGGGGCCCAGCCCGGCTCCGCAGACGCTCACGTTCACCGCGGCCGACGATGCGCAGCAGGAGGGCGTGGAGCGCCTGGAGGTGACGCTGTCGTCGAGCGACGGGGCCATCTCTAGTCCGGGAACGTTTACGCTCTGGCTGTTGGACGACGCGACGGCCCAGGCCCCCATCGCCGAGGACGACAGCAGCGGCGCGCTGGTGGATACGCTCCGGAGCCGGTACGGCAATCCGCCCACCCTGGGCTACGATGCGGCGCGCGACTCCCTCTACCGGAGCATTCTAAACGACCAGGGCACCGTAGAAACCATCTACGGCGGCTTCGAAGCCGACGCGGACCCGAACGGAGACGCAACGGGCCAGCTGCTGAACCAGGACGTAAACACCGAACACCTCTGGCCCCGAAGCAAGGGCGCCGAGAACGAGCCCGCCCTCAGCAACATGTACATCCTGGCGCCGGCCTGGGACCAGGCCAATAGCTACCGCTGCAACTACCCGTACGCGGAGATCGACGACGCGACCGCCGAGCGGTGGATCAAAGACCAGACGACGGAATCTGTGCCCCCGCCCCTTGGCGAACGCGCGGCCTACACCGAGTCGGTCGGCAACACGTGTGGCAACCCAAGTTCGAACGGACGGCTGGAGCCGCGCCACAGCAAGAAGGGCGACGTGGCACGGGCGGTGTTCTACTTCGTGATGGCGTACCCGAACCGGGCCGATCTTACGTTTTTTGAGGCGCAGCGGGAAACGCTGCTGGACTGGCACCAGCAAGACCCCGTCACCGCCCCCGAACTGCGACGCAGTCTCGTCAAGGCCAGTTACCAGGGCAACAAGGCCAATCCCTTTATCCTGGATGCTACCCTCGCAGAACGGGCCTACGGGGCGGGCGTGCCGGAGCGGACGGCCATTTCCGTCCAGGAAGCCCGTGAGCTCGGGGCCGGGCGCACGGCAACTGTGGAGGGGGTGGTCACCCGCGTGGGGGCGGATGGGCCGTATCTGCAAGACGACACCGGGGGGCTCTACATCTTCGAATCGCAGGGCGTCTTTGGGCAGGCCCTTGGCAGCTCCATCGAGAAGGGCACTCGGCTGAAGGTGACCGGAACGCTGACGTACTACAACGGCCTGCTGGAACTGACGGACGTGCCGGACGATGGGTTTGAGATCGTGGCGCAGGGCGAGCCGCTTCCTCCCCCAACGGCGCTTACGCTCGGAGAGATTGCCGCCGGCGGCGAAGAGTACGAGGCGGAGCTGGTACGGGTGGAGGACCTTGCCATCGATGCCGGGGGGGACGAGACGTTTGTGGCGTCCAAAAATTACACGGTGGACGACGGGACCGGCACGCTCACGCTCCGGGTTCCGGGAGGCTCGGGGGTGGTGGGCGAGCCGATTCCCGATCGGGGGACGTTCCAGGGGCCGCTGGGGCAGTTTAATGGGGAAGGACCCGACGCCGACACGCCGGACAGCGGCTACCAGCTGCTCGCCGTCGATCCGGGAGATCTCATCGAGGAATTGCCCACGGAGACGACCATCGACGTGACCCGCTCGTTCGGGGACCCCGGAGAGGGAAGCAGTTACCGGCTTGTGGCCCTGCCGGGACAGGTCGACCGCTCGGTCGCGTCCACGCTGTCCGGCGAAAGCGGGGTCGAGTGGCAGGCCTACTGGGACGATGGCAGCGAGCAGGACTTCCTGGTGAAGTTCGACGGCACCGACTCGTTCAACTTCCGGCCGGGACGTGGCTTCTGGCTGCTGAGCACCGGCGACTGGTCGGTGGAAACGACGGTAAACACGGTGGAGGTGACAGAGGGCGCGACGTCGATTGCGCTGCACGAGGGGTGGAACATCATCTCGAATCCGCTTCCTACCGACGTGGCCTGGGGCGATGTCTCCGCTGCGAATGGGGGCGTGCTTCAGCCGCTGTGGAGGTGGACCGAAAACGGATTTCAGGAGCGTTCTACCTTCGCCTCCGCGGCGAACGGACGGGCGTTCTATTTTCTCAACGACCAGGGGCTCGATCAACTCGTCGTTCCCGTCGCGAAGGCGAGCCGCGCGACCCAGCGCTCCGCGGCGGCGTCGCTGCAGCAACGGGTCGAAATTGCAGCGGAGGGGGCGAGGGGGCGAAGCGACCGAGTGCAGGTGGCCGTGCACGACGACGCGGAGAAGGGCCGGGATCCGCACGACGTAGTGGCTCCCCCTTCGCAGTTTGCGCCGTTGTCCCTAACCGTGCAGGCCCCGACCGGAGCCGCGTCTGATCGGCAGAGGCGCTTCGCGCGCAGCGTGCGCCCGGCGGGAGCAGCCGGTCACACCTACACCCTGCGGCTCCGCTCCGACACGACGGGGCCAGTGACGCTCCGTGCTGCGTCGCAGCCCTCCTCCCCCAACCCCCACGTGGTGTTGCTGCATCCCGAAACCGGCGAGCGGCACGCCCTTCGCGACGGACCGATGACCATCGACGCGGGGGAGGAGCCGGTGCAGGTTGAATTGCTGGTGGGCTCGGCCAGATATGTGAGCGCCCAGGCCGGGACGCCTGCGCCGGAGACACTGACTGTGAAGCCGCCGGCCCCCAACCCCATCCGTAGTCAGGCGACGCTCCGCTACGCCCTGCCGGAGGCGCAGCGGGTCCGCATCGAAGTGTACGACCTGCTGGGGCGCCGGGTGCAAACGCTTGCGGACCGGCGGCAGGAGGCGGGGTGGCATCAGGTCACCTGGACCCCCCAGAGCGGAGGGCCGGGGCGGCTGGCCAGCGGCACGTATCTGATTCGGTGGGCGGCCGGGGGCACACAGCACGTTGAGAAGGTGGTCCTCGTCCGCTGACGCCCGCCCCCCACCTGAGGAAAAGGCGACTGCACACCCGGGGCGCGTTCGGGACGAGCGGCCGGGCACTTTTTCCCCACCGTTCACTTTCCCCGCTCCCGTTCGTTCTGCCTCGCTTTCCCGGTTGCAGTCCACCCCACAATCCATCCACCCAAGGGACCCTCTGGCGGTCCGGAGGGCCTGCGCTTCCCGGCCCCGGAAACGCACAGCCCACCCCTGTACGCTGGCAGTGAGGGGCGCGGAGGCCTTTGTGTGAGTCGAGCGACGACTCCCCTGCTACGCAGCCAATCCGGATCGTTTCCCGTCGTGTGGCCTCTCGGGGCCGTGCTCCGATCTCTTTCGTCTGTTGCCCCACTGCTCATCCCCCGCTGAAATGACTCGTCTTTCTCTGCTCCGACGCCCGCATGTGCTCTGGGCCCTGTGTTGGGCCGGACTGTTCCTCGCAGTCCCTGCACAGGCCCAGACTATCACGATCGACGAGGCCCGGAGCCAAGGCGTGGGGGCGACCGTGACGGTGGAGGGGACCGTGACTCGCGCATTGGGGGCGTACGTCCGCCTGCAGGACAATAGCGGCCCGACCGGGGCAAGCGCAATCGTCATTCGTCAGACGAGCGGGCCCTTCAACGACGACATCGCCGACGGGACGATTGCCGCGGGCACCCAGCTTCAGGTGAGCGGGGAGATTTCGGAATTTCCCGAGTCGAACGGCGTTCTCCAGATCGACGGCTCCGACCTGACGGACTACACCGTGCAGGGACCGGGATCGGTCCCGGCCCCGCAGGAGGTAAGCCTCGCGACGCTCCGATCCAACGGCGAGGAGTACGAGTCGGAGCTCGTAACGGTCTCGGGCGCTTCTTTTTTGGAGGCGGAGGGGGCCTTCAGCACAAACACTTCGTACACCGCCACTGACGGTTCCGGAACAGAGACATTTGCGCAGGGCACCCTCACCGTTCGGGTGCAGGGGACCGACGAGAGTGCTCTCGGTGGGGAAGAAATCCCTGCGGGGACGTTCGACTATACCGGGGTCGTCGGAGAGTTTTACGGACAGTACCAGCTCATCCCCGTCCAGCCGAGCGACATCGAGGCCACACGATCGTTCCGTTTCAGTCGTCTCTACGCCCAGGCACAGGAGGGAAGCGGCACCGTCACTGTATCGGTGCGTGCATTGGGCCTTGCGGCGAGTGACAACGTATCGGTGACGGCGTCGGTCGGGGGCGCGAGCACGGCGACGCTCGGAACGGACGTCACTGGCTTCGACAGTCCGCAGACGCTCACCTTTTCCGGGAGCACTCCGGCGCCGCAACCGCTCTCGTTCAGCGTGGTGGATGACAGTGAGGACGAGGGCGTGGAGCGGCTGGAGGTGACGCTGGAATCAAACGACGGCGCCACCACGCTGCGCGACCGATTTACGCTCTGGGTCCTCGACGAGCCCACCGCACAAACGACGATTGCGGCGGGCGACAGCGGCGATGCGCTGGTTGGGGCCCTGCAAGAGCAGTACGGCAGTCCCCGCCCGCTGGGGTACGACCTGGCCCGGGACACGATGTACGCCCGCATCTACAACGAGTCCAACACGGTCGAAGGCTTCTACAGTGGGTACGAGGCCACCGTGGACCCGACCACGGGCGATCCCAGCATCATCGCGGGAAATGAGGGCATCAACACCGAGCACACCTGGCCGCAGAGTCAGGGGGCCGAACAGGAGCCGGCGACGAGCAACATGCACATTCTGGTGCCAACCCGGGCCGAGGTGAATTCGGCCCGCAGCAACCTCCCCTACGGCGACATTGTGGACTCGGAGGCGACGCAGTGGTTTTACCAGGACCAGTCGCAGTCGAGTTCCCCTTCGGCCGACCGCGCCCTCTGGAGCGAGGTGCTGAGTGGCGACCGATTTGAGCCGCGGCACAGCGTGAAGGGCGACGTGGCGCGGGCGGCCTTCTACTTTGTGACGGTGTACCCGAACCGGGCCAACTTTGCGTTCTTCGACGAGCAGCGGGAGACGCTGCTGGAGTGGCACGCGGAGGACCCGGTAGACGCCACCGAGATGCGCCGCAATCTGAGCCAGGCCAGCTACCAGGGCAACGCGGTGAACCCGTTCGTCCTGGACGCCACGCTGGCGGACCGGGCGTACGGCAGTGGGGCAGGGGGTGGCGAGGATCCTGCCCCCCCGCCGGGCACCTACACCCTGTTCGCCAATGCGTCGGATGTTACACCGTCCAGCGGCCAGGCCGGCGTGCAGTGCCTGGGACATCGATCGACCGGCGAGGTCGTGTTCTTCAATTCGAGCGATGGGGGAATCTTTTCGTGGGAGGGAACAGCCCTGACCGAGGAACGAGGCTCGTCCGCGTTGAACGGCGACATTGGCGCGGAGACAAATACCATCAACCGGTGCGACGGCGTAACGGTAGATGCCAACGACAACGTCTACTTCCTCCTACGGGCCGATGGCAGTTCGTCGCAAAATTCGTGGCCCACGTACGTTTACAAACTGCCTGCCTCGGGATCGCCTGTGGTGCTCGCCTCCGAAGACGGCCTGCAAAGCGTGGCGCACGACAACGGGACGGTCTACCTGGGAGGGGTGGCGTTCCGGGGAGCCCCGGAGGACGGGGTGTATTCGGTGTCTGATGCCGGGGAGGGGCAGACCCTCTCGCCTGTAATCCAAGAGGCGGCGCTAGATCTCAATTACGGAATGGACGTGGACGGAAGTGGGAAGCTCTACGCCTTTTCCGGGGCCTTTGCGGACGGGAGCCGCCGGCAAAAAATTGTTCGAGTGACCGATCCCTCCGGAAGCGCAACGGTCGAGGAGTTTGTCGATCCGTACCGGTCTGGATCGCCCCTCGTTGCAAACTCTGGGAATGACATTTCGGACCTCCGCGTCGTCAATTACGAAGGGACGGAGTATGTGGTCGTGTACAATGCGTCCTACGAAGCCCAGGACGGAGATCAGTGGGCGACGATTCAAATCTCAGATTCGTCCATCGAACTTCTTTTCAACCGCACCGATCTCGTTGCCGGGCTGCCGGTCGACGGCTACGTGGGCGGATACACGGCCCCGATGGCGGTCGATGCGAATGGCGATGTCTTCGTTGCCAGCCGGACGCTCAACAACGCTACGGATTACATCGCGAAGGTGAGCGACGCGTCGCCCCTTCCGGTGGAGCTTGCATCGTTCGACGCGACGCGGCGCGGCTCGGCGGTGACGCTGACGTGGCAGACGGCCACCGAGACGAACAACGCGCGGTTTGAGGTGCAGCGACGGGCGGATGGGGGCGGCTGGGCGCAGGTGGGCGCGGTGGAGGGACGTGGAACCACCGAAACGGCGCAGGCCTACCGCTTTACGGACCCGACGCCCCCGTTCGCGGCCGATGCGCTCACGTACCGACTGCGGCAGGTGGATCTCGACGGCAGCACCTCCTACTCCGCCCCGGTGACGGTGCAGCAGCGCGTGGAGCGAGTCACCCTTCGGGCTCCGTTCCCGAATCCGGCCTCCGGCGCCGCCACGGTCCAGTTTGCGGTGCCGGAGCGGCAGCGGGTCACCCTGCGCCTCTACGACGCGTTGGGGCGACGAGTGCAGACGCTTGTCGACGGGGCCCGGAACGGACGGCAGCAGGTGCGGCTCCACACAACGGACCTGTCGAGCGGCGTGTACTTTCTACGGCTGCGGGCAGGAGGAAGCGTTCAAACGCAGCGGGTGACGGTGGTGCAGTAGGGCCCGCGGCCGCCGGGTTTCAGGCAGTGTCTCTGTTGATTACACAGAGATGATCGTTCGCGGCTTTACAATGTTGGAGGGCTCCTGTATAATACGTTCGTCATTGAAAATTCAATTGACGAACGTGTCTGCGTCGATTCTCGAAAGAAGCGGCGTCCCCTTTGAACCGCACCTGCCATTCACCCTCCCGGCATCATGCAAAAACTGATACGAACAACACTTTTCTCTGTCCTTTTTCTCCTGTTCGGCGCCTCTGTGGCGTCGGGGCAGACCTTTGATCTCGTCGCTGATTCCTCCGATCTGGCACCCAGTGGAGAATCAGCCGACGCACAGTGTATTGATCAGCTTTCCTCCGGCACCTTTGTTTTTTTCAACAGCAATGCAGGGGGAATCTACACTTGGGACGGATCTGACTTAGGGGTGCACACCACTCCCTCGGCTCTGAACAACAACATCACTGCTACGACGAATACGATCGACCGCTGTGATGCGATTGAGATTGATGGGAGCGGGAATGTGTACTTCAGTTTCCGGGCAAGCGACGATACCGATCAGCCCAATTACATTTATAAAACTGAGGCCGCCGATCCCTCGGTAAATTCCTTTAAGGAGGTGGATGGGACACTTGGGCTCTCAGTTTACAACTCAACCCTATACCTTGCCAGCTACGCATTCTTTGAAGACACTGGAAACCGTGAGGACGGAATATATAGTCTTCCGACAGACCTCTCCGGCTCTCCCACGGAAGTTGCGATCAATCCAGATCTTTCGATCGACGGTGGAATTGATGTCAGTAGCAGTGGCGTACTCTACGGCTATTCCAACAGCTTCGCAGGAGGAAACTTTAGCCAGAAGGTCGTCTCCCTCGACTTGACAGTCGGCTCTCCCTCTTTTGGTGTTTTCGCGGAACCCTACGCCTCTGGGTCACCCCTAACCTCTGGCGGCGAAAATATCGAAGATCTCAATACGGTCACGTTCGGTGGAAATGAGTACGTGACGGTTCACAATCAGAATAGCACGGCCCCGAACGGGGAAGAATTCGCTACCATCGACGTGGTAGATCAAAGCATCTCCGTCCTCTTCACTGGGTCTGACCTTGTGAGTAACCTCCCAGTCTCAGAGTATGATGGCGCCTTCGCACGGGCGCTCACAGTCAACACCTCTGGAGAAGTCACGGTTGCCAGTGGTGGCGGTGGGGAAATTTACTTGGCTACTGTGAACGACGCCCCGCCCCTCCCGGTCGAAATGGCGGGCTTCGACGCGGTGCAGAACGGCGGCGCCGTAGAGCTGCGGTGGCAAACGGCCAGCGAGACGAACAACGCGGGCTTCAACATCCAGCACAAAACCGACCGCGGCTGGACGACCCTTGGCTTTGTGGAGAGCAAGGCTCAGGGGGGAACGACGACGCAGGCACGGTCCTACCGCTACACGGTGGGACGCGACCTCGACCCCGGCACGCACCGCTTCCGTCTGGAGCAAAAAGATCTTGACGGCTCCGGCTCCTTTAGCGGCGTAGAGACCGTAGACGTGGGCATGGGGAGCGCGCTGCGCCTGGCTGCGCCCGCCCCCAACCCGGTCCGAGATCAGGCCACCCTTTCGTTTGCCGTAAAAGAGGGAGCGGCAGACGTGACTGTGTCCGTCTACAACACACTAGGTCAGAAGGTGACCACGCTCTATCGCGGCACCCCAACGGCGGGGCAGTCGAAGGACCTCACCCTGCGAACCGATGGCCTGTCGAGTGGGCTGTACCTTGTGCGCCTGCAGGCCAACGGGCAAACGCGCACGCAGCGAGTCACGGTGGTCAAGTAGCCCAGGATCGCTGCACCAGACTGCCGCGCAGGCATGCCTGCGGGATCGAACAGTCAATCCGGGCGGCAGCCGCTGTGTAGTGGCTGCCGCCCGAGTGTTTGGGGGCGGAAGTGGCGGAATGGCTTGCGGTGCGTCGCGGAGCGATGCTCCCCCCTTTGCCATGTTGCCCTCGGGGGCACGGGAGGCTTCCCAACCCGGACGGCGCCTCGGCTCATGGGAGGGAAGTGGGTCTGAAATAACGGGGGAACCGTATCCTTGAAATTGTTGCCACCTTCCAGGCTCTCCACGAGAAGGCGTCCGAGGGGGCGAACCGCTGTTGCGAGGCGGACATACAACGGGTCCTATGCACGATGATCCTCCGCAACTCCGCCGTACCATGCGTGCACAGCACCCCGATGTTCTCGTTCTCGGCTCCGGCATCGCCGGCCTCTCCGCGGCCCTCGGCGCGGCCCGCGAGGGCGCCTCGGTGACCGTTGCCACCAAATCCACGCGGCCCGAAGGGGCGTCCACCTGGTGGGCGCAGGGCGGCATTGCGGTGGCGCGGCAAAACCCGGAGCAGTTCCAACGCGACATCGAGACGGCCTCCAGCGACACCAGCGACCCGGCCGCGGTGGAGGTGCTCACCCAGCACGCCGACGCGGCCGTTCGAGACGTGCTCATCGACACCCTGAACGTGGACTTCGACGCGGGGGGCGACGGGGCGCCGTACGACTACGGCCGAGAGGCGGCGCACTCGGCGGATCGCATCCTGCACGTGGACGCGTCCACGGGGAAGCACATCCACGAGCCGTTTTTGGCCTACCTCGCCGAGCACCCGAAGGTCCGAATTGCCGACGGGACGGCGGCCGTGGGACTCCTCGCAAAGGAGGGACGGGTGCGGGGCGCGCGCCTGGCCTCCAACGGCACCATTGCCCCGGTGTACGCCGGCGCTACGGTGCTGGCCACGGGCGGCATTGGGGCGCTCTACGGCGACTCCACAAACCCCGCCGGCGCTACGGGCGACGGGATCGCCATGGCGGCGCGCGCCGGGGCGGACACCGCCGACATGGAGTTCGTGCAGTTTCACCCGACGGTCTGCATTGCGGACGGCGATCCGTTTCTGATCAGCGAGGCGGTCCGGGGCGAAGGCGCGGTGCTCCGCGACGCGCAGGGCGAGCGCTTCATGCCCGCGGTGCACGCGGACGCCGAGCTGGCGCCCCGCGACGTGGTGGCCCGCGCCGTGGAGCGCGCCCACGAGCGCACGGGACAGGTGGTGCTCGATGTGTCGTCGTTCGACTTTGAGACCACCTTCCCCGACCTGCAGGCGCTCTGCGAATCGCACGGCGTGGACCCGTCGACCGGCATTCCCGTCGTGCCCGCGGAGCACTTTCTCTGCGGCGGGATCGAAGTGGACACGCGGGGTCGCTCCAGCCTTGAGGGCCTCTACGCCGTGGGCGAGTGCGCCCGCACGGGCGTGCATGGTGCCAATCGGCTCGCCTCCACGTCGCTCCTGGAAGGACTCGTGTGGGGCCTACGCGCCGGCGCCACGGCCCCGGGACACGAACAGCCCGCGACCCGCTCGGAGGAGGCCGTGCAGACGGGCGACCCGCCCGCGCCGGACACGCTGCAGTCGGCCTACGACCGCATCCAGGCGATTATGGACGAGCACGTGGGCCTGCGCCGCACGCCGGAGGGACTGGCGCGTGCACAGGACGCGCTGCGCACCCTGGCGGCGGAGGTGGAGCCGCACGCCGCCCCCGACGCGCCGCCCGTAGGGCACGAGCTCCAGTCCGCCTGCACCGTGGCGCTGCTCGTGGCGGAGGCGGCCGCCCAGAACGAGGTCTCCGTCGGGTGCCACTACGTGACCGATCCCGGCGACGCCGGGGATCCGGTGGCGGCGTAGGGCGCCGGATGGAAGGCGCCTCGCGCTTCACGCTGACACAAACCGCTTGCACACGGCATGACAGATTCTCCCGCGGCCCCGGCGGTTTCGGACGTACAGGCGGTTCTCCCGGAGGCCCTGCGCCACCCGGCCGTGCTTCGGCTCCTCCGCTTGAGCGTGGCCGAGGACGTGCATCCCCGCGGCGACGAAGCGGCCATCGAGACCGCCCCGCCTCGGGACGTGACCAGCGCCGCCACGCTCGCCCCCGACACGCCCCTGGAGGGACGCCTCGTGGCGAAGGAGGCGGGCATCGTTGCGGGGCTGCCGCTCGCCCGCGCGCTGTTTCGGCTCGTAGACCCGGCCCTGTCGCTTGCGCCCGCCGTGGAGGAGGGCGAGCGGGTGGAGGCGGGACACACCGTGGCCACCGTCGCCGGGCCGGGGCCCGCCCTCCTCACCGCCGAGCGGCCCGCCCTCAACTTCGTGGGGCGCCTCTCCGGCATCGCCACGCGCACCCGCCGCTTCGTGGAGGCCGTCGCCCACACCGACGCGCACATCCTGGACACGCGCAAGACGCTCCCCGGCCACCGCCGCCCCGACAAGTACGCCGTGCGCCAGGGAGGCGGACGCAACCACCGCATGGGCCTCCACGACATGGTGCTCATCAAAGACAACCACATCGACGGCGCCGGCGGCGTGGGCGAGGCGCTTCGCCGCGTCCGCGAGACGCACGGCGACGACTTTCCCGTAGAAGTGGAGGTGAGCCGTCTCGACGAACTGGAGACGGCGCTCGCCTTCGCGCCCGAGTACGTGCTGCTCGACAACATGGACCTCGACACAATGCGCCGGGCCGTGCAGCACACCGACGGACGTGCGCTCCTGGAGGCCTCCGGCGGCATTGCCCTCGACACGGTCGCCGCCGTGGCCGAAACCGGGGTCGACCGGATTTCCGTCGGCGCCCTCACCCATTCCGCCCCCGTGCTCGACATTAGCATGCGAGCCGGGTGACCGAGGAACCACCCCCGGTCCCGTGCTTCCGCGACGCCCTCTCGCGATCCCTTTCTTCCGACGAAGCCCTGCCTGCCCCCATGAATGACGCTGCCACCCTGACCGACCCCGACGCGCTCTTCGACGTGCTCGCGGAGCGCCTCGAAGACGTGCCCAGCGACCGCGAGCTGCGGCACAAGGCGGAACTCGCCGCCGAGATCAACCAGCTCAAACGCGAGCAAAACGCCGTCATCCTGGGCCACAACTACATGGAGCCGGCCCTCTTCCACACGATCCCGGACTACACCGGCTCGTCGCTGGAGCTGAGCCGCCGCGCCGCCGAGGCCGACGCCGACACGATCGTGTTCTGCGGCGTGCGCTTCATGGCGGAGACGGCCAAGATCCTGAACCCGGGCAAGACCGTGCTCCTGCCCGCCGAGGAGGCCGGCTGTTCGCTCGCCGAAGCCATCACGGCCGAGGACGTGCGGCGCCTGCGCGAGCGATACCCGGGCGTGCCGGTTGTCACCTACGTGAACACCTACGCCGACGTGAAGGCCGAGAGCGACGTCTGCTGCACCTCCAGCAACGCCGCGGCGGTCGTCGAGTCGCTCGATGCGGACACGGTGATCTTCATCCCGGACGAGTTTTTGGCGCAGAACGTGGCGCAGGAGACGGGCAAGGAGATCCTCTTCCCGCAGAAGCGGCAGCGGAAGGGCACGGGCGACGGCGCGCCGGCGGGGGGCGACGGGGCGCCGGCCACCGACGCCGACCTGATTGGGTGGGAGGGGCGCTGCGTGGTCCACGAGATGTTTCAGGTGGAAGACATCCAGCAGGCCCGTGAGGAGCACCCCGACACGGTGGTGCTGGCGCACCCCGAGTGCAGCCCGGAGGTCGTGGAAGAGGCCGACCATTCCGGCAGCACCTCGTCCATGATCGACTACGTCGAGAACACGGACGCGGAGAGCTACCTCCTGCTCACGGAGTGCTCGATGGGCGACAACATCATGGGCGAGAATCCTGACAAAAACCTGCTGCGGATGTGCTGGCAGCGGTGCCCGCACATGAACCAGATCACCCTGCAGGACACGCGCCGCAACCTGGCCAACAACCAGTACCAGATCGAGATCGAAGAAGAGGTGCGCGTGCGGGCGTTGGAGGCGGTGGAGCGGATGCTGGAAATTGGGTAACCCTGTTGGGCCGAACCTCTGCGGCCCGTTCCGGACAAAACGAGGAGGCGTGCGCTGCGCTGCCGCCAAAATCCCCCTGGCTTCTCGGTCTCAGCCAGAATCCATCCTCTGAGGGAGGGCAAAGACAACCAGCCTCGTTGTTGTTGCCCTCACGGGCCGGGATCGCCGTCGAGCGGCCGTGCACTCCAGGCGCCGGACGGCACGGAGCGCTGCCCGATTGAGGACCTCATCGCTCCCATCCGCAACCGTCGGGTTTTTAATGTTCCCGTCCTCGTCAACGACGAACTCCACGAGGACACGGCCCTCCAGGCCCTCCGTCAGGGCCGACGGCGGGTAGTACGTTTTTTCCCGAAGCGACCGGGAGCCTCCACAGTCGGGTCTTCTGTTTGCCCCATCGCTCCGGGTTGGAGTCGCATCGAGGCTCAGAGAAGGGGCGAACTCGACGCTCGGTGGGGCTACAACCTTCTCGCGCGGTGTCACCTGAGGGAGCACGGGCGCCGGTGGTGCTGGAGGGGAGGGCGGAGTCTGTCCGGTCGACTGGACGTGCCGGAGATCGGCGGTCTCTCGCTGTCGGATCGTCGGCTCGGGCTCCTGGTAGACGCCCGGAAACAGGTGGGCAGCGGCAAGGAGAAGGGACAGTGACAGAGCGATCCCCACCTGGAGATGAATGCCGTACCGTTGGCGGAGAGACGACGCGTCGAGTCTCGGGTGCGCCATGTGGACGCGTGGGACCGATGAGCTACAGGGTCTGTTCGTGGCTTATAGCCGCATCTTTCTTATGGCCGCATCTTTCTGCGGTTTGAGACAGGTCGAAGGGCCGATCACAAGTCTATGGTTACCAACGAGATCTCCCCTGCCAGGTCGAGCCCAGGGCCTACTCCTGGGCGGACCTGAACGGCCGGCAACCCAGCGCTCCACGTGCCGGATTCGGCGCTGTAGCGGAGCGCGCCCCGGCGGTCTGGAGCCCCTAGCAAGACGCCCACGGCCCCCCCGACTGCTGCCCCCGGCGCGCCCAGCACCAGCGCGCCGACCGTCTTGTCTCGGTCGGACCCGCCGACCGCAGTGCCGAGCGCCGCTCCGGCTCCGCCCAGGACCGCTCCCCCCAGTACACCCAGCACCCAGGCCGTCCCGTTTCCCCACTCGACGCCCGTGTTCATGATTGCGCCTGCGGGGGGTGCCCCGGCAAATAGAAGGAGCGCTGCCCCCTCCGGGTTGGTCTGATCACCCTCGGTGGGTTCAGGCGCCTCGACTTCGTCTGCGCCGGCAAGCAGGATTCCGCCCAAGGCCCAGCCCACGACAGTCCCGAGCGCGCTTCCCCGAAAGGCTTCGCCAAACTCAGGGGGACCTGAGTCCGAGGTGGGGCGCCCGGGCACGTTCATGCCCTGAAGCGACACGTAGTTCCGCCGCGCCGGCCGCTGCCGGAGCATGGGCGAGGCTCGGCTGGAAGCGAGGTCCATGTGTGCGGGACCGATGCGGAGCGGGCGCGCAGGTCCTGGACACAGCACAAGTTCGGCCGCCGACTCGGCCGGGTGGGGGCGTGCCGGGACTACGTCCGTGGAGGGAAAAGGGGAGGGAGGACGGACTGGATCACCCGTGACCGACTGCCCAGTTTCTTCCAGGGGGCATAGGGGAACAGCCAGGCTCCCGGCTGGGCCGAGGGACAGAAACGCCGCAAAGACGGTTGCGAGCAGTCGTTGAGCCACGGACGCGTGGCGCATAGGTCTGTAGTGGGGGAGAGAAGGTCCAGTCACGGTTCGACTCGGGAGCCTGCGGTTATCACACGCGGCCGCCCGAGATCAAGAACGTGGCGACGGGCCTTCGGCGGCGTCACCGCGATGCGGGAGCAGCAAACCCGGGCGGCACTGATTGGGGGGATATCTTGTCCTCTGTGATATCTTCTCCTGTGCCAGTGGGTCGGTACCGGGCGGCCGTGGTGATGTTTGGGAGCGTTCGACGAGACGCGTGCAGAACCGACAGATCGGGCCGCGGACTCAACGTAGAGATGTTCCTCTCGACCTTCGCTGACCCGCCCACAAATTTAGCCACCTACCACCGTTGTCTCTATCGGTCATGACGCTTCCCAAACCCGCATCGAGGGCACATCATCTTGAGCCCAGATCAGGATCGCCCCAAATGCAGTGGTGCCTCCCCAGAAGGTTTCAAATTAGGATCTCAAATTGGGGGAGCGGAATGATGAGCGAAAGGGGGTCGAGAGCGTCTCCGACCTACCGCGATAAGCAGACAGTCCCCACATTACAGTTCCCACATTGATGCCTCAGTAGATTGAGAAAAGTGCCGTGGGGCAGTGCAGTGCCCACCTCGTCGCGTGACTGTACTGTGAAGAAGTGAGCATGTCTTTCTGTCGTCACGCTTGGGAAGATCAGTTTTGTGCGCCGTGCGTGGGAAAATCCGGCGCAAGTAAAATTGTTGGTCCTCACAGTCACCTTCCCGCACGCCCCATGTACGCCTTTCGTCGACGCTGTCTTGAGATTATGATGGGCGTTGGGATGATCGTGCTGGCCACGGTACCGACGGTGCAAGCACAGGAGGAGGCCATCGACCGCGATTCGCTCGTGCAGGCGCACTCTGCCCAATTGCAGGCCGCGGAGCGGGCCCACCTATGGCGCGTGGCGGCGTGGGGCGGGGCGAATGCCCTTGGGGGTCTCGCGCTGGTGTGGGCCTCGTCGCGCTCGGGCACCTCGACCCGCTGGCACTTCGGGGCCATGTCGGCGGGGTGGGGCGTGGTGAACGTGGGCATCGCTGCGGGCGGGCTCCTTGCGTCCGGCCCGCCGCCGATGGATCCAGGCGGGCTGCTGGCGGCGGAGCGGCAGTTCCACGACATCCTGCTTTTCAACCTGGGCCTGAACGTGGCCTACTCCGCTGTGGGCGCCACCATGCTGGGCGCAGGCGCCTACGGCGTCGACAACCGGGGGCGCTGGCGCGGCTTCGGCACGTCGCTCATCCTGCAGGGCGTGGGCCTGCTCGTGCTCGACGGCATCGCCTTCTGGGCCTCGCGGGGCCGCCTTGCGTCGCTTCTCGACGCGGGCACGCAGCTCTCCGTGCAGGCCGCGCCGACAGGTGCCGCCTTGACGCTTCAGTTTTGATGGGAAGAATCGTGACTACGGGCTATCTTCCTTCAGTTCTTGCACGAGTGCCCGGATCTTTTCCTGGGGTCGAGGAAGTTCTTCCTGGATGACTTGCCACACGCGTGCAGGCTCCACGCGGTGGTACTCATGCGCTACGATATTTCGGAGCGCTCGCATCTCGCGCCATGGAAGTGTGTTGTCGCGGGATTTGATCCTGTCCGACACATTCGACGTTGCTTCCCCAATGATTTCGAGGGTGCGCTCGATGGCGTATCGGAGCTGTCGATTCTCCTGAAACTCCTCCAGCGTATGTCCTTCAGCAAACCGCTGGGCGTCCGTCATTGCCTCATCGATGTCGACAAGATACTGGATCTGGCTGCGTGCCACAACAGGAGTGCTGGAGTGACTGGGAAGAGTTCACTGGAGGCAGTTGTCAGACATACTCGGCCTCTCGCCGGATCGACTCGCCCGCCGGTCCTTGGAGTGCACTTGCCTCCCCGAGATCCACAGGGATTCCCAGAAGGTCTTCCAGTTCGTGCTGAAGGGCAAGAAAGTCGAAGAGGCTCACGGAGCGACCCGCGTCAGAGTCCTCGAAGTCCACAAGCACGTCAAGATCGCTGCTGGGACGTGCCTCCCCACGGAGTCGGGACCCGTGAATGGCCAGGCGTTCGACGGCGTACTCGTCGCGAAGCCGGGGAAGTTCAGCCCGAAGGCGCTGTTTGAGCGACTCGATCTCAGGATTTGCGTCACGTACTGGCATGATTCAAGGGAGGACAAACACGCAGGGCGGCCGAAAAGATCATCGCTGCAGACCCGTGTGGACAAACTGAAGAACGCGAATCTGGACCAATTGGATTCCTGCGGTCCTTCAGTGATCTGTTTGCTCACGCTCCGGCCCCACGCTCGTCTGAATGAGCTCAAAGATGCGGCGGTACTCGTCCGTCCAGCTGGAGGGCTTCTCAAAGCTGTGCGGCTCCACCGGATAAAGGGCCAGCTCCCAGTCCTCTTTGCCAAGCTCGATGAGGCGCTGGGTGAGGCGGAAGATGTCCTGCGGCTGCACGTTCGTGTCCACCAGGCCGTGGGGCATCAGGAGCGGGTCCTCCAGGCCCTCGGCGTGGTAGATGGGGGAGGAGCGCGCGTAGGCGAGCGAGTCGGTCTGCGGGTGGTTGAGGATGTTGGAGGTGTAGACCTCGTTGTAGTGCGCCCAGTCGGTCACCGAGCGCAGGGCCGCGCCGCCCCCGAACGCCTCGGGCGCCGTGAAGAGGCCCATCAGCGTCAGAAAGCCGCCGTACGAGCCCCCGTAGATGAA
>ERZ1034486.134-NODE-134-length-22001-cov-6.526520_pt1 | contig 22001 bp, 19 predicted proteins | sample MGYA00520683_ERZ1034486 | MGnify/ENA primary metagenome ERZ1034486 (study PRJEB33760, sample SAMEA4777685) | hypersaline lake metagenome | biome: hypersaline environment; feature: brines | place: Spain | collected 2012-08 | depth 0 m ...
AAGAAGTGGCTCGGCGTCGGCGACCGCCGCGACTGACCCGACTCAGAACTCGCCGAGCCGGGACTGCCCGTCCCCGCCGCCTTCTCCCCGCTCGCCGACGCCGCTGAGCTCGGCGGCCCGGCCGATCGTCTCGAAGAAGCCGTCGCGCTGACTCCGGTCGTACAGCGTCGCCGCCGGGTGGACGGAGAGCAGCACGCGCCGCGACGCGCCGGCGAGCCGCGCGTCGGCCACGTCGCCCGACTCCGACGTGATCGCCACCGAGCGGTCGAGGAGGTGCTCGCTCGGCACCTTCCCGAGGGTCACGATCAGTTCCGGGTCGAGCCGGTCGACCTCGCTCTCGAGGTGGCCGCGGCAGTTCGCCAGCTCCTCGGTCGTCGGGTCGCGGTTGTCGGGCGGTCGGCAGCGCACGCAGTTCGTGATCCGCACGTCGGCGCGGGCGAGTCCCGCGTCCCGCAGCGCCTCGTCGAGCACGTCGCCCGACCGTCCCACGAACGGCTCGCCCTCCTCGTCCTCGGTCGCGCCCGGCCCCTCCCCGACGAACAGCAGGTCCGCGTCCGTCGGGCCGACGCCGTCGACGATCCGGCTCCGCGACTCCACCAGCGCCGGGCAGCGCTCGCAGGCCGGGACCCGGAGGTCCTCGTCGAGCGCGGCCCCGTCGCCGCCGTGTTCGCTCATACGCACCGCTCGGGGCGCGGTCGTCTAAGTAGCGTCGGTCGAACCGGTCCGTCCGCCGAGGGAGTTCACTCGCCCGCCGCCGCCTCGCGGTGCGCGCTCGCGGCGAGCGCCGCGATCCGGAGCGGTTCGCAGCGTCGGAAGCCGTCCCGCGTGAGCCCTTCGACGGCCGCGGCGGCGCGCTCCGGTTCGATGCCGACCGCGCGGACGAATCGGGGGCGGTCCGAGTCCGCGCCGTCGACCGGGACGCGGGGCGGGAGCGACCGGTACGTCGCGAGCCGGTCGGCGAGCGCCTCGCCGTCGAACGCGTCGCGCAGCGCCGGTTCGAGCCCGGGACTCGCCTCGTAGCTCACGGCGTAGACGGGGCGGTCGAGCGACCCGGAGAGGCGGTCGAGGTCGAGGAGGTTGAACCACGCCGGGGCGACCCCGGCGCAGATCACGTGGCGGACGTCCTCGCGGTCGAGCGCGCGCCAGCAGTCGACGACCGCGTCGGTCGCGTCCGTGCCGCCGACGGTACACCGCGCGAACGCGAAGCCGTCGGGGGTCCCGTCGGCGCGGACGACGGCGCCGGCCGCGTGGCTCGCGTCGCGGGCGTCAGAGAAGGCGATGCCGAGCGCGCGGCTCGGCGGGTTCACTCACGCGTCCTCGGACTTGATCTCCTGGAGCCGGTCGAGGAGCTCGTCGTTCGAGGCCCCGGGCTCGTAGTCGACTGACCCCTCGTGGGTCTCTTGGGCAGCCTGGACGCCGTCGTCGTCGTCGAAGTCCGCGTCCAGGTCCTGATTCTCCTGTTCGGACTCGTCGTAGCTGCCGAAGCCCATATGTGTGTGATACTAACAGGGGGTGAGTGATAAATCCACGGCCGGCAGCGGGCCCGAGGGCTGTCGCTGGGGCGCGACTGTACGCTTTTGTCGCTCCGGGCGGGAGTACCCGCATGGAGCCGATCACCGTCACCGCGGACGCGGAGGAGTTCACCTGTAACGCGTACCTCGTCGTCGGCGACGAGACGACGCTCGTCGACGCCGGCACGATGCCGGGCGTGGACGGGGTGGTCGCCGACGCGCTCGCCGACGCCGGCGTCGACGACCTCGACCACGTCGTGATCACGCACCAGCACCGCGACCACGTGGGGGAACTCGACGCGGTAGTCGACCGCTTCGACCCGGAGGTGCTCGCGTACGCCGACCACCCGCACCGCGACGCCGCGCTCGGGGACGGCGACGCGGTCCGCGTCGGCGACGAGGACTGCGAGGTCGTCTACACGCCGGGGCACGCCGACGACCACGTCGCGCTCGTCGGCGACGAGCGGCTCTACTCCGGCGACGTGGTCGTCTACAACGACGGCGCGTTCGACGACGGCTCGTTCGGCCGGACCGACATGACCGGCCAGTCGCGCGAACGCCTGATCGAGAGCCTCCACGAGATCCTCGGTCGACTACCGGACACGGCGGGGGCGATGTTCCCCGGCCACGGCGACGTCTACCGCGCCGCCGACGGCCCGGATACCCTCCGCGAGGTGATCGAGCGCGCGGCCGAGCGCGCCGAGCGTCGCGAGCCGAAGTACCCCGACGACTGAGCGCGGGTCGGGCGCGAGGCGTCGGTCGGCGCAGAGAGAGGGAAGGAAGGATAGGAGAGCCGAGAGAGAAGAGCACCGCTGGCCGGGGGAAGAGAACGATCGCGAGAAGGGCCGAACGCGGCCCGGAGCGCGCCGATCAGGCCGCGCGGCGCTCGGTCGCCTTCGGGCGGAGCTTCGTGTAGCCGCACTTGCGGCAGCGCTCGGCCTCGGAGGCGTTGCGGGCGTTACAGCGCATACAGATCTGTCGGTCGAGCATGCGGCGTTCGGCGGCGTCGAATTTGGCCATACCCTCTCTGGGCGTGCGGTGCTGTAAAAGGTTGCGAGACGCCGCGGCTAACGGTCACACGTCGAGGCGGCGGAGAAGTGACGCGAAATCGACGGCCGCGGGGAGGGAGCGGTACGGGCGAGACCGGGGTCAGGCGCCCGCTTCCGAGAGAGCGGCCTCGATGTCCTCGCGCTGCGTGACGCCGACGAAGCGGTCGACGACGCCGTCGTCGTTCTCGACGATGAGCGTCGGGAGCGAGCGGACCTGGTACTGGTTGGCGACGTCCTGCTCCTCGTCGACGTCGACTTTCTGGAGCTCGAACGCGTCGCCGAGGTCCTCCTGAATCTCCTCTAGGATGGGGTCTTGGGTCTTACACGGGCCGCACCACTCGGCGTGGAAGTCCAGCAGTCGAACGGTCATAGTCGGAGCCAACTACCGCCGGCCCGCGCATAAGGGTTTCCCACTCGTGCGTGGACGCGTTCCACGCGTTCCGATCCAGACGACGGCGCGGGGGCGGCGGCGGCCCGACCGGACTGTCTCGCGGCGTCGACGCCGGCCGCGGTCCGAACGGCGAACGAAACGTTTAGAACGCGTCGCCGTCCAGTAGCGGGTATGAGTGGTTCCAACTCCGGCGGACTGATGTCCAGTGCGGGACTGGTCCGCTACTTCGAGAACGAGGACCGGAACGCCATCGCGATCGACCCCAAGACGGTCCTCGCGTTCTGCGTCCTCTTCGGCGTGTTCGTCCAGATCCTCTCGCTGACGGTCGCGTAACACCCGCCGTCGCCCCCGTTCTGCCGACGACTCCCCCGGTCGCGTAGCGCGCCCTTTTTCCACGCGCCCGCCCCATCGATCCGTATGAAAGCAGGCGTCATCGCCGTCCAGGGCGACGTGGCCGAACACGCCGCCGCCGTCCGCAACGCCGCGGCCGCCCACGACGAGTCCGCGGAGGTCGTCGAGATCCGAGAGTCCGGGATCGTCCCCGACTGCGACGTCCTCCTGATGCCGGGCGGGGAGTCGACGACCATCTCGCGGCTCATCCAGCAGGAGGGGATCGCGGCGGAGATCCGCGATCACGTCGCGGCGGGGAAGCCGATCCTCGCCACCTGCGCCGGGCTCATCGTCTGCTCGACCGACGCGAAGGACGACCGGGTCGAGCCGCTGGGGCTGGTCGACGTCTCCGTCGACCGCAACGCGTTCGGGCGACAGAAGGACTCCTTCGAGGCGAAGATCCCGGTCACCGACCTCGAGGACCCCTTCCACGCCGTGTTCATCCGCGCGCCGGCCATCGACGACGTGGGCCCGGACGTGGAGACGCTCGCGACGGTCGACGGTCGCCCGGTGGCGGTGCGCGACGGCCCCGTCGTCGCCACGGCGTTCCACCCGGAGCTCACCGACGACCCGCGGATCCACGACCTCGCCTTCTTCCCCGAGCGGGAGGTGCTCGCGTGAGCGATCCGACCGAGGGCGAGGCGACCCGAGACGAGCCGCCAGAGGCCGTCCTCGACGAGCTGTTCGCCACCATCGAGTCGCGGCAGGAGGAACTCCCCGAGGGGTCGTACACGGCCTCGCTTTTCACCCACGAGAAGGGAGAGAACGCCGTCTTAGAGAAGATCGGCGAGGAGACGACGGAGGCGATCCTCGCGGCGAAAGACGACGACCGCGAGGAGCTCACCGCGGAGAGCGCCGACCTCGTCTACCACCTGCTCGTGCTGTTCGCGATGAAGGACCTCGACGTCGACGACCTGCGCGCGGAGCTCCGCGAGCGGTTCTGAACCGCCCTCAAACCCGCGCCGGTCGGGGCCTACCGCTCCCGTTCGAGCTCGCGGTCGATCTCGTCGACCTCCTCCGTCTCCAGCTCCTCGCCGATGCGCCGCTCGAACTCGGCCTCGCTGATCTGTCCCTCGACGTACTGCTGTCGGAGGCGGTCCTGCCGGCTGGTCCCGGCGTCGACGGAGGTCGACGAGTCCGAGCCGATCGAGTCCATCGAGGGCGAGTCGTCGCTCCCGAGGAGCCACGACCCGGTCCTGTACGCGACGTAGACGATCCCCGCCAGCACCGCGAGCGACACGATCCCGGAGACGATCGCCCACGCGAGACTCAGGAGCGCGGAGACCACGCTGACGACGACGCTGACCCCGATCAACACCGCGATCGCGATCGCCGCGTAGTAGAGGGCCTTCTTCCCGTCCATGCGCCGGAATCGGGCGGCCGCCCGCAAATACCTTCTCCCGCGGGCGACGCCGCAGGGCTCGGCCCGCGCCCGCGGACTTTTGTCCGTGGCTCCGAACGTCACGCCCGGAGCCCGCCGTGAGCGACACCGACGCGCCCGGACCCGACGCGCGGACGGAAGCGACCCGCAGAGCGGTGCTTCGGCGCGGCGGGTCGCTCGCGGTCGCGGCGACCGGGGCGACCGCCCTCGCCGGGTGCGGCGGGCGCGGAAGCGGGGGCGACGCAGGAGAGATCGACCCCGCGGGCGACGCCGAGAGCCCCCCGCTCATCGCGCACCGCGGCTTCGCGGCCGAACACCCGGAGAACACGGTCGCGGCGATCGAGGCGGCGACGGGCGTCGTCGACCGGATCGAACTCGACGTGCGCCGCTGCGGGACGGGCGAGCTCGTCGTCTTCCACGACGCGACGCTGGGGCGGGTGACGGACGCGACCGGTCGCGTCGACGAGACCTCGGCGGCGCGGCTCGCGGATCTCTCGGTCGAGGGCTCGGGCGAATCCGTGCCGACGCTCGCTCGGGCGCTCGACGCCGTGCCGGCGGACGCGCGGGTCCTCCTCGACCTGAAGGAGCGGGGCGTCGCGGCCGACGCGGTCGCGGCCGGCGCGGCGCGCGAGCACGGGCTCGCCGTCACCGCCGACGACCCCGCGGTGATCGAGGCGTCGACCGCGGCCGACCCGGCGGTGTCGACCGTCTACGGCGTCCGCGAGTCCGTCCCGGCGCGGCCCCTCCGACCGCTGATCCCGGGGAGGCGGGGCGGGGTGGGACTCCCGAGGTGGGCGTACCCCGCACAGGACGTGACGGGGATGGTCGAGACGGCGAGCGAGTTGGGCTGTGCGGCGGTGTCGCCGCGCTACGAGCTGTGCCTCCGGACCGACATCGTCCCGCGGGCCGCGGACGCCGGGCTCCGGGTGCTCCCGTGGACGGTCGCCTCGGCGCGGGAGTACGACGCGGTCGCGGCCGCCGGCGTCGACGCCGTCGTGTCGGACGTCTCCCTGACCGACCGAGAGACGTGACAGCCGAGGTGAACGAGCGGCCCGCGGTCGGCAGAAGTGTTATTCGTCCGGCTCTCGTCGCCCAAGCGCATGGATCGTGACGTCGACACCGGCGACGGCGCGGGCGGCGTCGACCCGGGCGACGCGTTCGACGAGTCGCCCGCGAACCGCGTCGACCGCCGGACGGTACTCGGCGCGCTCGCGGGGGCCGGGAGCGCCGCGGTGGCCGGCTGCTCCGGCTCGGAGCCGAGCGACGCGGCGACGACCGGCCTCGACCCCGACCGGCTCGACGAGCTCGCGGCGCGGTTCGCGCCGACGCTGTACTTCGACGCCGCCGAGCCGTGGTATCCGACCGACCCGCGACCGTACGCGAGCGAGGCGGACGGCGAGACGGTCGTCGACGGGTTCGACGCGTTCGACGGCTACCACGAGCGGTACGACGAGGCGGGGGAACCACCGGACCCGACGGTGTTCTACAACGGGATGCGGTACGAGGACTCCCCGCTTGCGGTCGTGCAGTTCTGGCTCTACTCCGCGTTCGACCAGTTCACCGCGAACTTCCACTGGCACGACTGGGAGGTGCTCCACGTCTTCGTCGACCTCGACTCGGGCGACCCGCAGCTGTACGTCGCCAGCTCGCACTCCCGGAGCGTCCCGAACAACGAGTTCCTCGATCCGGATCCCGAGGTCGTCCCGCGGATCCTCCCGGAGCTCGGCTCGCACTCCAGCACGCTCTCCGTCAACGAGTCGGCCGACAGCTTCCAGCGCGTCGGGGAGGAGGGGCTGCTCGCGGACATCACGAACACGACGATAGACACCGTCGAGGACCTGCTGGGGATCCCGATCGCCTACGGGCTCCCCCGCGACGAGGGGGCGCGCCTCCCCTTCGTCGTCCCCGAGTACGAGGGGGAACCGATCTACGAGCACCCGGACCTCCCGTCGGTCTCCGAGGAGTCGCTGGTCGACGGCGCGCTGGCGATCCGCTCGCTCGACGCGCTCCGGTCGCCGCCGACCGACCTCCCGCTCCGCGAGACGGGGGTCGCCTTCCGGCACGCCGAGCGGCCGGCCGACGGCGAGGACGCTGCGCTCGCCGACGAGGTCGCCGAGTCGGTCGTCGAGTACGAGCTGGTGGAGAGCGCCGAACTGGAGGGCATCTCGGCGTTCACCGGCCCGCAGCTCAGCTTCGAGTTCGCGGTGCCCCAGGCCGTCGAGGACGCCGTCGCGAGCCACATCACCACCACCGGCGTCCCGTGGGAGCAGCCGCGCTACGAGAACCCCGCGCTCGACGTCACCGCCGGGAACCACCGGTCGGAGATGGCGGAACGGTACGACGCGATCGCCGACGACCCGTCGTTCGGCGACGACGCGGCCGGCGGGCTCGACGCCGTCGTCGCCCGCGTCACGACGGCGACCGAGACCGACGAGGCCCCCGACGGCGAGGGGCTGACGACGACCGAGTCGACCGTCGAGTCGGTCGCCCTCATCGAGAGCGACCCCGAGGCGGTGCCGACGTTCGCCGGCGGCGTCGCGGTCGCGAACGGGGTCCCGGAGGGCGACCACCGCTTCACGGTCAACGCCGCCGGCCAGGCGCCCCACAGCGAGCGGCTGACCGTCTCCGCGGACGAGTCGGTGACGACGGCCGGCGTCGAGGGCGAGGTCCCGCTCGTCGCGCGCGAGAACGCGCGGAAGGTCGAGCTCTCCGACGAGGACAGCGACGTCGACCTGACCCGGACCGCGATCGAGGACGACTTCGCCGGGCGGATCTACGACTCCGCGATCGACGGCAGCGACGCGGCCTACGTCCACGCCGGCGGCGCGTACACGACGGAGGTCCGCGACGCCGACGACGAGGTGGGCGCGTACCGCGTCAACCCCGATCCGCCGGGCTCGGGCGACGGCGACGACTCGGATTCGGACACCGGCAGCGGCGACCCGATCCGGATCGAGCGCCCGGAGACCGGGGCGGCCCCGCTCGCCGGCTACGTCGCGGACGTGGCCGAGGAGACGCGCGCGGCGGTCGCGGCCGCGGCGAGCGACGACAGTGACGGAGACGACGACGACGCGGGCGGCGGGGGGTCCGGGGGGTCCGGCGGCTCCGGCGGCGGAACCTCCGGCGGCGGCCCGTCGAACGCGGTCGAGGGGCTCGAACAGGCGCTGGCCGCCGCGGTCGACGCCGCGGAGCGGGCCGAGGAGCGCGCCCGCGAGGGGGACGCCGAGGGGACGGAGCGCCAGTTGGCGAACGTGCTCGACCGGATCAGCCGGATCGAAGAGCGGCTCGCGGCCGCGCGCGAGGGGCTCCCGCCCGGGCTCGCGAACGCGACCGGAAAGCGGGTCGAGCAGGCGACGAAGCGGGTCGAACAGGCCCGGAACGCGGGGAAGCTCTAGGCGTCCGGAGTCAGGGGGCAACGCGCTCGCCGCCCGCGAGGCGGTGTGGCACGGCCCACCACTGGATGGAAAGCTATACGACGCCGAACCGACCACGAGTATATAAGCAGATGTCTCAGGAGGGATACGACCACGCGACGGTCGAAGAACGCTGGCAGGAGGCGTGGGACGACGCCGACGTGTACCACGTCCCGGACGACGCAGACGACCCGACGTACGTCCTCGGCATGTACCCGTACCCGTCCGGGAAGCTCCACATGGGCCACGTCCGCAACTACACGATCACGGACGCGTACGCGCGCTACCGGCGGATGCGCGGCGACGACGTGCTCCACCCGATGGGGTGGGACGCGTTCGGCCTGCCCGCCGAGAACGCCGCGAAGGAGCGCGACACCAACCCCCGGGACTGGACGTTCGACTGTATCGACACGATGCGGGGGCAGATGAAGTCGATGGGGTTCGGCTACGACTGGGACCGCGAGGTCACCACCTGTACGCCCGACTACTACCGGTGGAACCAGTGGCTGTTCGGCCGCTTCCACGACGCCGGCCTCGTCGAGCGCCGCGACGCCGAGGTGAACTGGTGTCCCTCCTGTGAGACCGTCCTCGCCGACGAGCAGGTCGAGGGCGACGCGGAGCTGTGCTGGCGCTGTGACACCCCCGTCGGGACCCGCGAGCTGGACCAGTGGTTCCTGAAGATAACCGAGTACGCCGACGAGCTGCTGGAGGCTATCGACGACCTGGAGGGCTGGCCCGACTCCGTCCGGCAGATGCAGCGCAACTGGATCGGCCGGCAGTACGGCAGCGAAGTGGACTTCCGGATCGACGGGTACGGAGACGTCACGGCGTTCACGACCCGGATCGACACGATCTACGGCGCGACGTTCTTCGCGATCGCCCCCGACCACCCGATCGCCGAGGAACTGGCCGAGGAGGACGCCGACGTCCGGCGCTTCGTCGAGGAGGAGGCCGATCCCGACGGGGACGAGCCGAACGGCGTCGAGACCGGGCTGACCGCGACCAACCCGGCCACCGGCGAGGAGATCCCTGTGTACGTCGCCGACTTCGTCCTCTCGGACGTGGGGACGGGCGCGCTGATGGCCGTGCCCGCCCACGACGAGCGCGACCACGCGTTCGCGACGGAGAAGGGCGTCGAGATCCGCCCCGTGGTCGCCCCCGAACCGGACGACTGGGACGGCGAGACGGTTCCGGACGCCCCCGACGTGGAGGACGCCGCGTTCACCGACGACGGCGTCCTGATCGACTCCGGCGAGTACGCCGGCCTCGACAGCGAGACCGCCCGCGAGCGGATCACGGCCGACGTCGAGGGCGCGACCGAGACGACGCAGTACCGCCTGCGCGACTGGGGCATCTCCCGCCAGCGCTACTGGGGGACGCCGATCCCGGTCGTCCACTGCGACGACTGCGGCGCGGTCCCGGTGCCCGAGGAAGACCTGCCCGTGGAGCTGCCGGAGTTCATCAACACGACCGGGAACCCGCTGGACGCCGCCGAAGAGTGGCAGGCGACGACCTGCCCCGACTGCGGCGGGCCCGCGACCCGCGAGACCGACACGATGGACACGTTCGTCGACTCCTCGTGGTACTTCCTGCGGTACGTCTCCCCGGACCTGGAGGACGCGCCCTTCGACCTCGACCGCGCGAACGACTGGATGCCGGTCGACCAGTACGTCGGCGGCATCGAACACGCCGTGATGCACCTGCTGTACTCGCGGTTCTTCACCAAGGTGCTGGCCGACGAGGAGGGGCTCGACCACCGCGAGCCGTTCACGAACCTGCTGGCGCAGGGGATGGTCCAGCTGGAGGGCGAGAAGATGTCCAAGTCGAAGGGGAACGTCGTCTCGCCGCAGCGGATCGTCGACGAGTACGGCGCCGACACCGCGCGGCTGTTCATGATGGAGGCCGCCCAGCCCGAGCGCGACTTCGACTGGTCCGAGGAGGGCGTCAGGTCCACCCACCGCTTTTTGACCCGCCTCAGCGACCTCGTCGAGGCGTACGCCGCGGGCGAGGTGGCGACGGCCGACTCCGACGCCGACCGCGATGAGATCGACGACTACGTCGCCGACGAGACGGACGCCGCGGTCGCCATCGCCGGCGCGGAGTACGACGACCTGACGTTCAACGTGGCGCTGCGGGAGGCGCAGGAGCTGGTCCGGACCCTCCGGAGCTACCGCGAGCACGCCGACCCGCACCCCGCCGTCTTCGAGCGCGGCGTCGACGTCGCGGTGCGCCTGCTCGCGCCCGTCGCGCCCCACCTCGCCGAGGAGCTGTGGGAGACGCTCGGCCGCGACGGGTTCGTCGCGGAGGCCGACTGGCCGACCGCGAGCGTCGACCGCGAGACGGTCGAGCGACGTCGCCGGCTGGTCGCGAACACCCGCGAGGACGTGCGCGACATCGTCGAGGTCGCCGGGATCGACGACCCCGAGCGGATCGACGTGGTCGTCGCGCCCGACTGGAAGTACGACGCGCTGTCCATCGCGATCGACAGCGACGCCGACAACCTGATCTCGGAGCTGATGGCCGAGAGCCACATCCGCGAGCGGGGCGACGACGCCGCCTCGTACGGGCAGGACCTCCAGGCGAACCGCGAGGCGCTCCGGGAGACGCTCGACGGCGACGCCGAGTACGACGCCCTGCGCGCGGCCGCGTGGCTGATCGAGCGCGAGTTCGACGCGCCGGTCCGCGTCGAGCGCGCCGCGGACGCCGACGCGGGCGTCGTCAGCAAGGCGGAGCCGGGCCGGCCCGCGATCGACATCGTCGAGTGACGCCCGCGCCGGCACTCGGTCGCCGCTCGACCGACCCCGGTAACGCTTAGTCGCCGGCGCGGTGTGATCGCGTATGGACGATCCGTACGCTCCCGCCCGGGAGGCGCTCGCGGGCGAGGGGCTCGGCGGCGGCGGGGCGGGCGACGGCGACCCCGCGGTGCTCGCCGCCCGCCTCGACGAGAACGACCCGCTCGCCTCGTTCGCGGACCGCTACCGAGTCCCCGAGGACGTGCTCTACATGGACGGGAACTCGCTCGGCCCCGCGAGCGACGCCGCCCTCGCGAGCCTCGACCGCGTTATCGACGAGTGGCGCGACCTGCTGATCTCGGGGTGGACCGACGCCGACCCGCCGTGGTTCGACGTCGGCGAGCGGCTCGGCGACGCGCTCGCGCCGCTGGTGGGCGCGGAGCCGGCGGAGGTGGTCGTCGGTAACTCGATCACGGTGAACATCCACACGCTCGTCGGGACGTTCCTCGACGAGCTGCTGGCCGGGAACGGGCCCGACCGCGACGGGGTCGCGGCCGCGGACGGGGGCTGGGACGCCGCGGTCGACCCCGCGGTCCTCGTCAACGAGCTCGACTTCCCCTCCGACCACTACGCGCTCCGGGCGCAGCTCCGGCAGCGCGGGATCGACCCGGACGAGAAGCTCCGGGTCGTCCCGAGCCGCGACGGACGGACGATCGACCCCCGCGACGTGGAGGCCGCGCTGGCGGCGCACGACGACGTGGGGATCGTCTGGATGCCGACCGCGCTGTACCGGTCGGGGCAGCTGTTCGACGTGCCGCGGATCACAGCGGCCGCCCACGAGGCGGGGGCGTACGCCGGCTTCGACGCGGCCCACTCCGCGGGCGCGGTCCCCCACGAGTTCGGCGACGCCGGCGTCGACTTCGCGGTGTGGTGTACGTACAAGTACCTCAACGCCGGGCCGGGGTCGATCGGCGCGCTGTTCGTCGCCGAGCGCCACCACGGGCTCGACCCCGCCCTCGCGGGGTGGTGGGGCCACGAGAAGGCGACGCAGTTCGAGATGAACATGACCTTCACCGCGGCCAACTCCGCCGGCGCGTGGCAGATCGGCACGCCGCCGCTGCTCTCGGCCGCGCCGCTGGAGGGGTCGGTCGAGCTCCTCCGCGAGGCCGGGATCGACCGCCTGCGGGCGAAGTCGCTCGCGCTCACCGACTTCCTCATCGCCCTCGTCGACGACCGGCTCCCGGCGGTCTCGGTGGGGACGCCCCGCGACCGCGCCGCCCGCGGCGGCCACGTCGCCCTCGAACACCCGGACGCCGAGCGACTGAGCGCGGCGCTCACCGACCGGGGCGTGGTGGTCGACTTCCGGCCACCGAACGTGGTCCGCGTCTGTCCGGCCGCGCCGTACACCTCGTTCGCCGACGTGCTGGAAGTCGTCGACGAGATCGAGGCGATCCTCGACGCGGACGCCCACGAGGCGTACGCGACGGGCGAGGGCGGCGTGACGTAGCGGTCGCGGCGAGCGGCGTCGACTGAGGGGATCCGCACCCTGACATCCGTGGTGTTATCTACGGAGAGAACGTATATTGCGTCATTAGAACAATGAGGAAGGGGTCACAGTCGACCGGCGGAGATGACCGGCTCGAAGCCGGCGGGAAGGAGGTGGAGAGCGCGTACGAGGCGATGTTCCGGGAGGCGGACGACGCGATCTTCCTCGTCGACGTCGCGCGGGCGGACGGCGAGTACGAGTTCACGTTCAAGCAGAACAACGCCGCCTACCAGCGACAGACCGGCCTGAGCGAGGACGCGATGTTCGGAGAGACGCCGCGCGAACTCCTCGGCGACGAACAGGGGGCCGCGGTCGAGGCGAACTACCGCCGGTGCGTCGAAGGGGGGACGACGATCGAGTACGAGGAGCGACTCGAGTTCCCGGGCGGCACGAGCCACTGGCAGACGAAGCTGACGCCGGTCGCCGACGGGGGGGACGTGACGCAGATCGTCGGCATCGCTCGCGACGTCACGGAACAGAAGGAGCGGGAGCGGGAGCACCGGCGCACGCATCGCCGCTTCCAGACCGTCTTGGAGACCATGTCCGCGGCGGTGTTCCTGAAGGACACCGAGGGACGGTACCTCCTCATGAACCAGGCGTGCCGCGACGTGTTCGACATCGACGAGGACCCCGTCGGGATGACCGACGAGGAACTCTTCCCGGAGGCCGTCGCGGCGCAGGCCCGGGCGGACGACCGCAGAGTGATCGAGGGCGGCGAGCAGATCGAGGTCGAGGAGACGGTTCCGACGCCCGCCGGAGAGAGCGTTCGACTGACTCGGAAGTCGCCCGTACACGACGAGGAGGGGTCGATCCGCGGGGTGTGCGGCGTCTCGACCGACATCACCGAACAACGGGAGCGAGAGCGGGCGCTCCAACAGATCAAAGACCGGCTCGAGCTCGCGGTCGAGGGCGCCCAGATCGGCGTCTGGGACTGGGACATGACCACCGACGAGGTCGAGTTCAACGACCAGTGGGCGCAGATGTTGGGCCACTCGATCGACGAGATCGAACCGCACCTCGACGCGTGGGAGCGCCGCGTACACCCCGACGACGTCGAGGCCGTCGAGGACGCCCTGTCGAGCCACATGGCCGGCGAGACGGCGTTCTACGACATGGAACACCGGATGCGCACCGCGGCGGGCGAGTGGAAGTGGATCCGGGACGTCGGGAAGGTCGTTGAGCGCGACGGGGACGGGGAGCCGGTCCGCGCGGTCGGAATCCACCTCGACGTCGACGAGCAGAAACGACGCGAAGAGGAGCTGATACGGACGCGGCGGGTCATCGAGCGGACGCAGGAGGGCGCGTCGATCGGCTGGTGGGAAGTCGACCTGGCCGAGGGAGAGCTCACGTGGAGCGACGAGGTGTACCGGCTCCACGGGGTGCCGACGAGCGAGTCGGTCGAGCTGGCCGACGGGATCGAGTTCTACCACCCGGACGACAGGAAGACGATCGGGGCGGCGTTCGATCGGCTGACCGAGGACGGCGAGTCGTACGACCTCGAACTCCGAATCGTCACGGAGAGCGGTCGGACACGGTGGGTCAGGACGGTCGGCGACCCGCAGTACGACGAGGACGGAGAGCTCGTCGGCGCGTTGGGGCTGCTCCAGGACATCACCGAGCGGAAGGAGTACGAGCGGGCCATCGAGTCGACGCGCGAGGAGCTCCGGAAGATCATCGACCTCGTGCCCGACCTGGTGTTCGTGAAGGACCGCGAGGGCGAGTACCTCCTCGCCAACGAGGCGACCGCGGCGGCGTACGGGCGGACGCCGGCGGACGTCGAGGGGAAGACCGAGGGAGAGATCATCCCGGACGCCGACGACTCCGCGGAGTTCCGCCAGGACGACTTGGAGGTGATCGAGTCGGGCGAGCCCAAGACGGTCGGGGAGGAGACGCTGACCACGGCGGCCGGGGAGACGCGCATCCTCCAGACGACGAAGATCCCGTACGAGGTGTCCGAGACGGGCGACGACGCCGTCCTGGGGTACGCCCGCGACGTGACCGAGCTCAAGCGGTACGAGCGGACGCTCGAAGAGCAGCGGGACACCCTCATGCTGCTCAACCAAGTCGTCCGCCACGACATCCGGAACCAGCTGATGGTGGTCGAGTCGTACACGGAACTGCTCGCGGAGTCGCTCACGGACGAACAGAGCCGGACGTACGCGCGGACTGTCATCGAGGCGGCGAAGCAGGCGGCCGACATCACGGAGACCGCCAAGGACGTCACCGACGTGCTGCTACAGGTCGGCGTCGAGCAGACGCCGATTCCCCTTCGAACGGAGCTCGACCGACAGGTCGAGCAGGTCCGCGCGGACCAGGACCGCGCGACGGTGGCGGTCGAGGGCGTGATCCCCGACGTGACCGTGATGGCCGACGACCTGTTGGAGGCGGTGTTCCGGAACCTGCTGACCAACGCGGTCGTCCACAACGACAAGGGCGTGGCGGAGGTCACGGTCTCGGCCGAGGCGACGGACGACGCCGTGCGCGTGTCGGTCGCGGACAACGGCCCCGGGATCGACGACGACCACAAGGAGCGGATATTCCAGGAGGGCGAGAAGGGGTTGGAGACGGGCGGCACCGGGATCGGGCTCTACCTCGTCAAGACGCTCGTCGACAAGTACGACGGCGACGTGTGGGTCGAGGACAACGACCCGACCGGCAGCGTGTTCGTCGTCGAACTGCGCCGCGCCGACTGACCGGGCTCACCGATTCGCGCTGCGCCGCCGGCGAGGAACCGAGAGGACGGCGGCCGCCGCGTCCGGATCTCGCACAGCGACGGGCTTAATCGCCCGAGCGCCCAACCGTAGACGATCACAGCCATGGCGGAACCGTCGGGGATGGACGCGTTCGCGCACCTCGGGAGCGAGGTCCGCGCGGCGCTCTCGGAGCAGGGGTTCTCGACGCCGACGGAGCCGCAGCGCGAGGCGATCCCGCCGCTCGCGGCCGGCCGGAACGCTCTCGTGCTCGCCCCCACGGGCACCGGGAAGACGGAGACAGCGATGCTGCCCGTCTTCGACGCGATCGTCGACGCCCGCGACGCCCCGGGCGACCCGCCGCGCGAGGGGATCTCGGCGCTGTACATCACGCCGCTCCGCGCGCTCAACCGCGACATGATGGACCGCCTGGAGTGGTGGGGCGACCGCCTCGGCGTCGAGGTCGCGGTGCGCCACGGCGACACGACGCAGTACGAGCGCTCGAAGCAGGCCGACGACCCGCCGGACGTGCTCATCACGACGCCGGAGAGCCTCCAGGCGATCCTCACCGGGTCGAAGATGCGGGTCGCCTTAGAGGACGTCGCGCACGTCGTCATCGACGAGGTCCACGAGCTCGCCGCCGCGAAGCGCGGCGCGCAGCTCACGGTCGGGCTCGAACGCCTGCGCCGCGTCGCGGGGCCGTTCCAGCGGGTCGGCCTCTCCGCGACGGTCGGCGACCCCGAGGAGGTCGGTCGGTTCCTCGTCGGGACCGGGAGACGCGACCCGGACCGCGAGGGCGACCGCGGGTTCGAGACGGTCGAGGTCGCCGCGGGGACGCGGACCGACGTACGCGTCCTCGACCCCGAGATCACCGACCGCGACGCGACGCTGGCCGGCGAGCTCGCGGTCGACGAGACGACTGCGAGCCACGTCCGGACGATCCGCGAGATCGTCGCGGACCACGAGTCGACGCTGATCTTCGTCAACACGCGCCAGACCGCGGAGGCGCTCGGATCGCGGTTCAAGACGCTCGCGGAGACGGAGCGGGACCGCGGCGACGACGACCCCACCGAGATCGAGCTCCACCACGGCTCGCTCTCGAAGGAGGTCCGGATCGACGTGGAGGACCGGTTCAAGTCGGGCGACCTCGACGGGCTCGTCTGTACCTCGTCGATGGAGCTCGGCATCGACGTGGGGCGCGTCGACCACGTCGTCCAGTACGGGAGCCCCCGCGAGGTCGCCCGCCTGCTCCAGCGCGTCGGGCGCGCGGGCCACCGCCGCGACCTCGTCTCCGAGGGGACGATCGTGACGCAGGGCGGCGACGACACGCTGGAGGCGCTGGCGATCGCGCGCCGCGCCGGCGAGGAGCTCGTCGAGCCCGCGAACATCCACCACGGCAGCCTCGACACGGTCGCCAACCAGATCGTCGGCCTCGTCATGGACGAGGGGGAGATCCACGCCCGCGAGGCCTACCAGACCGTCACGAACGCCTACCCGTTCGCCGACCTCTCGGAGCCCGAGTTCCAGGAGGTCGTCCGCGAGCTCGACGGGAACCGCCTGCTGTGGCTCGACGAGGAGACGGACACCGTAGAGAAGTCTGGCGGCACCTGGCAGTACTTCTACGCGAACCTCTCGATGATCCCCGACGAGTCCACCTACGAGGTGTACGACATGTCCTCGCGGCGGGGGATCGGGACCTTAGACGAGCAGTTCGTCGTCAACTTCGCCGGGCCGGGGGAGACGTTCGTCCAGCGCGGCGAGATGTGGCGGATCACCGAGGTCGACGAGGAGGAGGAGCGCGTGAACGTGACGCCGATCCCCGACCCGACGGGGGAGGTCCCCTCGTGGGTGGGCCGGGAGATCCCCGTCCCGAAGCCGGTCGCCGAGGAGGTCGGCCGGATCCGGGGCGAGGCCGCGGCCGCCCTGGAGGCCGGCTCAACCCCGGAAGCGGTCGCCGCCGGCCTCGCCGAGCGCTATCCGACCGACGAGGAGACGGTCGCGGCGGCGCTGAAGTCGGTCGTCGACCACGTCGACGCCGGCCACCCCGTCCCGACGGACGAGCGGATCGTGATCGAGGGGAGCGCCCGCACCGTCGCGGTCAACGCCGCCTTCGGCCACGAGGTCAACGAGACGCTCGCGCGGCTGCTCGCGGCGCTCGTCGGCCAGCGCGCCGGCTCGTCGGTGGGCATGGACGTCGACCCGTACCGGATCGAGTTCGAGGTGCCGAACGGGGCGGGACCGGGCACCTTCCGCGAGGTGCTGGAGACGACCGACCCGGACCGCTTGGAGGCGTACCTCGAGCTCGCCGTCAAGAAGTCGGACGCGCTGAAGTTCACGCTCGCGCAGGTCGCCGCGAAGTTCGGCGCGGTCAAGCGCTACCGCGAGGGGCGGGGGCGGTTCGGCGGCGACCGCCTGCTCGCGGCGCTGGAGGACACGCCCGTCTACGACGAGGCGCTCCGCGAGGTGTTCCACGCGGACCTCGCGGTCCCGGAGACGGCGGACCTGCTCGCCGGGGTCCAAGACGGCTCCCGCGAGCTCGCGATCGCCCGCGAGCGCACGCCGCTGGGCACCGCGGGCCGCTCGGCCGGCACCGAGTTCCTCGTCCCCGACAACGCCGACGCGGACGTGATAGCGACGGTCAAAGAGCGGATCCGAGACGACCGCGTCATCCTCTTCTGTCTCCACTGTACCGACTGGAAGCACACGACGAAGGTCCGGCGCGTCCGCGACCAGCCGGAGTGTCCGGAGTGCGGGTCGACCCGGATCGCGGCGCTGAACCCGTGGGACGACGAGACGGTGGCGGCGGTGCGCGCGCCGGAGAAGGACGACGAGCAGGAGCGCCGCACCGAGCGCGCGCACCGCGCGGCGAGCCTCGTCCAGACGCACGGGAAGCGGGCGGTGATCGCCTTGGCCGCCCGCGGCGTCGGCCCCCACAACGCCGCGCGGATCATCAACAAGCTCCGCGAAGACGAAGACGAGTTCTACCGCGACGTGCTGCGGCAGGAGCGCGAGTACGCGCGCACGCAGTCGTTCTGGGATTAGCCCGGCCCCGTTTTTAAATATCGGACGGCCGAACCGGCCGTATGGATCTCTCCGCCGCCATCACGGCAACGACAGCGACCCTCCGTCGACGCCCCGCGGACCTCCTCCCGTTCTACCTCCTCGGCACCGCCGTGCCGGTGATCGCCCGCCTCGGCACGTTCGCGGCGCTCGCCGGGGTCTACCTCCACCTCGAACTGACCGGGCGGCTCGCGACGCTCCGCGAGGCGCTCGCCGGGGCGGAACCGCCGCCGGAGACGCAGGACCCGGAGGCGCTCCGGGCGTGGGGCGAGGGGGTCGCGCCCGCGTTCGAGCCGCTCGCGACGCCGACGGTCGCGACCCTCGTCGCCGCCGGCGTGCTCGTCACGGTCGCCCTCGCGGTCCTCGCGTACGCCGCCATCTCGGCCGGGCAGCTCTCAGCGGTTATCGCGAGCCTCCGCGACGAGCGGGGGCTCGTGGGCGGGATCGCGGGAGCTCGGTCACGGTGGCTCACCTTCCTCGGCCTCTACGTCGCCGAACTGCTCCTGTGGGTCGCCGTGGTCGCGCTCGGGTCGATCGCGGTCGGCGCGGCGTTCCTCGCGAACCCGTTCCTCGGCGCGGCGGTCGCGGTCGGCGTCCTGCTCGTCGGCTTCGCCGCCGTCGCCCTCGTGCGGATCCTCTTCGCGTTCGCGCCGGTGGCCGTCGTCGTCGACGACGCCGGCGTCGTCGGCGGGATCGAGGGCGCGGGCGGCTTCGTCCGCTCGAACCCGGCCGACGCCGCCGCCTACCTCGTGGTCGCGATCGGCGCGCTGGTCGCCGTCGCCTCGGTCGCCTCCGGGATCGCGTTCCTCGGCGGCGGCGCCGTCGTCGCGCTCGCCAGCGCGGTCGTCGTCGCGCCCGCGCTCGACCTGCTGAAGACCGTCCTCTACGGCGACTACCGCGGGGCGGTCGACCCCGTCTCGCCGCCCGAGGCCGGCGTCCGCGCCCAGCTGGTCGGCGGCCTCCGCCGCGGCTGGCGAGAGCTGGTCGGGTTCGTCCGGTCGACGCCGGGCTCCCACGCGCTCGCGCTCGCGGTGGCGCTCGGGTTCGGCGCGGTCGGCTGGACCGCCGCCGCCCCCTTCGCGGAGGCGGTCCCCACGTCGATCGAGGGGCGGCTGGTGGGGCACGTCCCGCCGGTGGCCGCGCTGACGTTCTTCGGGAACAACTGGGGGGTCGCGATCGCGACCGCCTTCTCCGGCGTCGGCCTCGTCGTCCCCGCGCTCTCGTCGCTCGCGTTCAACGGCCTCGCGCTCGGGGCCACCGCCGCCCTCGAAGAGAACCTGCTCGCCCTCGTCGCGTTCGTGGTCCCGCACGGGATATTCGAGATCCCGGCGCTCGTCGTTTCGGGCGCGCTCGGCGTCCACCTCGGCGCGGTCTCGTGGCGGTCGGTCCGCGGCCGCGCGAGCCGCGGAGGGCTCGCCGACGCCCTGGAGACCGCGTTCTGGGTGACCGTCGGCCTCGGGATCCTGCTCGGCGTCGCCGCCGTCATCGAGGGGTTCGTCAGCCCGTACTACTGGCGCCCGTTCCTCTGAGCGGCCCCGACCGACGGCCCGCCGTCGCCGGCGCGTCGACTCGTCCGCAGCCTTATTACCACGCGGCCGAAGCGTCGGTATGCAGCCGCTCGCCGCCGCTATCCTCGTCGGCGTCCCGCTCTTATGGCTCGTCGGCTTCGCCGCCTACGCCTACGTCGACGCGCCGAACTACGGGATGAACCCGCGCAAGTGGGCGCTCATCTCGTTCGTCGTCCCGCTGTTCGGCTTCTTCGCGTACATCTTCGAGCGGGAGGAACAGGGGTACGACGCGGAGACCGACCCGTACGCCGGCGGGAGCGACGAGCGCAGCGGCGGCTTCGCCGTCCACGAGTCGCGGCAGGGAGAAGAGCGCCTCGGCCCGGCGGGGACGGATGCGGACGACGGCGACGGCGACGACGAGTGGAACGACCCGGACGGGATCGACCTGTAGCGCCGGCGGCTCAGAGCGCGTCGATCAGCGTCGCCCGCCGCCGGTCCAAGTCGAACGCGGCGTCGGCGGCGTCGAGCCGCCCGAGGAAGGCGAACACGTCCGCGCCCGCCCCCTCGGCGTGGCGGACCAGCGCCTCAATCGACTCGCGGTTCGGGGCGAACGACTCCAGTTTCCCACAGCAGAGCGCCAGGGCGATCCCCGCCTCTCCGGACGGGAAGACGGGGTCGACGCGGCCGAGGTCGGGGTCGTCGGTCGCCGCGTCCGCGACGCCGGCCTCGCTCGCCGGGGCGACCCGCAGACACCGCGTACAGATCGCCGCCGCGTCGGCGGGGGCGTGTTCGCGGAGCGACGACGGGACCGCGAAGGCGACCGCCTCGGCGTCGCAGTCGGGACAGGGCATGCGCGTCGCTACGGGCGGGACGCGCTAAAAGTCGGCGGCGAGAAGACGCGGAAGTGCTGATGGCGGGTCGCGACGCGGGGTGCCGTCAGTCGGCGGGCTCCGGCTCTTCGGTCTCCGCGGCCGCGGCCTCCGCGGCCGCCTCGGCCTCTTCGGCGGCCTCTTCCTCCTCTTTCTTCGCTTTGATCTTCTTCATGCGGAAGATCTCCTCGCGCTCCTGCTCTTCGAGCTTCTGTTCGATGTACTCCTGGTTCTCGTAGAGGCTCGGCAGCAGCGTGAACTCGAGGGCGTTCACGCGGCGCTTCGTGGTCTCGATCTCCGTGAGCATCTTTTTCATCGCCGTCTCCACCTCGGCGGCGAGGATGATCGACTCTAACAGTTCCTCGTAGGCGTCGGCCGCCTCGTCGATCCGCGCCGAGGAGCCGAGCAGGCCGTACCCGCGCTCGTCGAGGCTCTTCTGGACCTTTGAGGACTCGATCTGCGGGACCACGACGCCCATGATGTTCTTCGACTGGGTCGTGATCTCGGGGTGCTCTTTCAGCGCCGCGGCCGCGCCGCGGACCGCCACGTCGCCCTCCATCGCCCGGGCCATGTCGATCTTCCGCTGGGCCGTCTCGTAGTTCTCGGAGACCTCGGACCGGACGTCCTGCGCCTGGTCGAGGATGTCCATGAACTCCATGATGAGCCCGTCGCGCTTCTGTTCGAGCGTGTCGTGACCGCGCTCGGAGAGCTCGATGCGGTCCTCGATCGCCATCAGGTTCTTCCGCGTCGGTTTGACGTCCTTGGCCATCTTGAGGGTAGGTTCCGCTCCGAGGCGGTTAATTCTTTTCAGACGTGCCGGATCGGCCGGGCAGCCGCCGCGGATCGGCCTCCGAACGCGGTCATCGCGGCGCGGTCGCTGGCGGAGGTGGCGATTCCGGGTAAAAGGTGAGCCGAGGCGTCAGTCGGCCGCTTCGACGACCTTGCGCTCGGAGTCGTCCTCGCGGTAGTGCTCCTCGATGAACTCCTCGTCGATCCGGTTGAGGGCGTCCTTCGGCAGCATCGAGAGGAGGTCCCAGCCGATCGAGAGCGTCTCGTCGATGTCGCGGTTCGTCTCGAAGCCCTGGTCGATGAACTCGGACTCGAACGCGTCCGCGAAGTCGAGATACTTGTTGTCGAGTTCCGACAGCGCCTCGCGACCGACGATGTTCACGAGGTCGCGGAGGTCCTCACCTTCCGCGTACGCCGCGAACATCTGGTCTTTCACGTCGGCGTGGTCGGCGCGGGTGAGCCCCTCGCCGATCCCGTCGTCCATCAGCCGCGACAGGCTGGGGAGGACGTTGATCGGCGGCTGGAGGCCCTGGCTATTGAGGTCGGGGTCGACGTAGATCTGCCCCTCCGTGATGTACCCGGTCAGATCCGGGATCGGGTGGGTGTCGTCGTCGCCGGGCATCGTGAGGATCGGGATCTGCGTGACCGACCCGTCGCGGCCCTTGATCCGGC